>Ga0184627_10000013_pt1 | contig 125977 bp, 112 predicted proteins | sample PLM3_127_b1_FD_133150 | JGI IMG/M metagenome (GOLD analysis project Ga0184627, IMG submission 133150) | Groundwater sediment microbial communities from an aquifer in East River, Colorado, USA - PLM3_127_b1 | ecosystem: Environmental > Terrestrial > Soil > Riparian zone | place: USA: East... | reverse complement strand
CTCCCAGCCCAGCCATATCCGGGCCACCAGCCAGATCCAGGCCGCCTTGCTCGAGCCGAACAGCCACTTGGCGGGGGCCGGCTCCTCGATGTAGACCCGCCCGGTTGATGTGCTTGCTGCCATTGGTGCGACCCGCCTCCTTCTCTTCAGGTCGCGGGCGTCCTGCCGCCCATTGGGGCAACCGTGCCGCGGGCGGCTCGGCCCGTCATGGGCCGAATGGCCCGTGCCGCGAAGGCCTTCCGGCGCCACCGGCCAGCGCGACCAGGCGCCGGACCAGTTCTCGGGGACGAGGGTCGTCTCCAGGTCGGCCAGGTGGACGAAGCGGCGCTGGCTGACGGGAGTCACCCGCCCCCGGCCGTCGCGGGCGCGCAGGAACCGGGTGAGCACCTCGCGGCGCAGGTCCAGCTGTGGAACCTGGTCGCCCTGCTCGTTCTGGCCGGCGCCACCTTCGCCGCCTTCAACCTCACCAGCCGGGTCGTGGAGGCTCAGCGGCGCGAGATCGGCGTCGGCATGGCTCTCGGCGTCCGCGGGCGGCAGCTCGCTGTGCGCCCGCTCCTGTTCGGCCTGCAGGTGGCGCTGCTGGGGGCGGCCTCCGGCGTGGCCGTCGGCCTGCTGACCGAGCGCCTTCCGGATGGCCGAGACCCGGTTCGCGGTCGCGGCCGGTGCGGGCCGACTCCGACCGGGGCCTGGCCGAGGAGGCGCCCCTGTCCTATAAGGACGTGGACGAGGTCGTTGCCACCTGCGAGCGGGCGGGGCTGGCCAGGCGGGTCGCCCGGCTGCGGCCGGTCGGGGTGGTCAAGGGCTGAGCTGGCGGCTCACACACCCACCGTCACCCGACACCACCATCCGGCGGCGTCGCGCCCGACCCGCAGGCCATGCCAGGTCACCGCCTTTGGGGATAGCCCCCGCGACCTGTACCGCCTCCAGCGGCGCGACCTGCAAGGTGCCGGCCAGGCCGCCGGCGCGCTCCTCCAGGCGGACGTCGACCGGCACCACCCCGCCCACCTCGACGGCGTAGACGACCTCCTCGAGCAGGCGCACCAGCAGCTGTTCGTCGTCGGCGCCTGCCACAGCGACCGCCACCGACCCGGTGCTCACGGCCCCGGTCACGTCGGCGAAGGCGGCCACCGCCCTCGGTCTGGCCGTGGCCGGCGGGCACGTCCCCACCTGGACCGCTGCGCGACCCCGGTGTGGCCGGGACCGGCGCCCCCGGTGGTCACCGTCGAGGGGGCCATGCGACGCCTGGACCTGACCGGCGAGCCGCTCGTGTTCTTCGTGGACGCCCGGACCGGCCGAGGTGGTGTGGCCTACCGCCGCTATGACGGCCACTACGGTCTCCTCGCTCCGGGCCCGGCGGCGCCGGCCGGTCGGACCAGCCGGCCACATGGGAGGGCCGAGCGTGACATCGCAGCGCCACCAGCAGCGTCTTGAGACCACCGGCATCACGCCGCGGCCGGCACCCGACCGCCGCGTGGGCCCCGGGCCGGCCGGGTCGTGGTGATCCCGGCCGAGTGCTGCGCATCGGCGCCATGGCAAGCATGCTGCTGAGGAGGCGCGGCACGTCCCCGTCCACGAGGCCGGCGATAGCCTGGCCAGCGCCGCGCGCCGCATGCTGCGGGACGCGGTGGGTCGCTGGCTGTGCTGGAGGACGGGCATCTGGCCGGCATCGTGACCGAGCGGGACCTGGTGCGGGGCCGTCGGCGACGGCGCGGACCCGACCGGCACCGCCGCGGGCAGGTACGTCAGCCCGCCCCCGCGGGTCCCGAGAAGGAGGCCGACGAGGTGGCTCGCCGGATGCTCGACCTCGGTGTGTGGCATCTGCCGGTGGGCGAGCACCGCAAGATCGTTGGCATGATCTCCATGCGGGACCTGCTCGTGCTCCAGGTGTGGCCGTCCGCCGAGATCGAGCGCTCCTGACCCGTTTGCCTGCCGGCGGGATGACGCCGCCCGGCACGATCCGCCGGCGGACGATACAGCAGTGGACGAGGCCGCGGCGGGCCACGAGCACGCAGCGGCTGTCGCTCATCGCCGCCAAGCACGACCCGGTCATGATCGTGCGCTGCCAGTCGGGCCTGCCGGCCGTGGGCGAGGTGCTCGAGCCGTTCGCGTCCCGCACACGGTCGCCGGGCAGATGCGCGGCTCAATGCGCTGAGGGTCCCCCGGTTTCATGGAGGCCGGTTTACTTGCTTGAGCCTGCCGTCGCAGCGGTGAGGTTGCGATAGTAGTCCTGCTCGTACTCGTCCGGGCTGCGCCAACCCAACGCCTTCTGGATGCGGTGGGGGTTGTACCAGCCGTCGATGTAGCGGAACAGGGCCTGCTCGGCCTCCTCTCGTGTGCGGAAGCTGGTGCGGTAGACCAGTTCGACCTTCAGGGTGGAGAAGAAGTTCTCGGCCAGGGCGTTGTCGTAGCTGTCGCCGACCGAGCCCATCGACGGGCGCGCGCCGGCGTCCTCCAGGCGCTGGGTGAACCGGACCGCGGTGTACTGCGCGCCCCGGTCGGAGTGGTGGACCAGCCGCGGCTGGGCCGGGTCGAGCTTGTCCCGCCCCACACCGTGGCGGCCCCACAGGGCGTACTCCAACGCGCCCAGCACCAGCTCGGTGCCGGCCCGGCCCGACGCCTTCCAGCCGACGATGCGCCGCGAGAACGCGTCGCGGACGCTGGCCAGCCACAGCGGCCCCTGCCCGGTCGGGAGCCGCGAGATGTCCGCCACCCACAGCCGGTTGGGCGCCGGGGCGGTGAAGCCGCGGCCGACCAGGTCGGGGGCGGGGGTCGCCGTGGGGTCCTGGCGGGTCGTCGAGCGCCACCGCTTGCGCATGAACGCGCCCTTGAGGCCGTGAGCGCGCAGCAGCCGCTCCACCCGCTTGCGGCCCACCCTGACCCCCTCACGCCGCAGCTGCGCGTGGACCTTGGGTGCCCCGTAGGTCCCCCCGGAGCGGCTGTGGACCGCCCGGATGCGGCCCAGCAGCACCTGGTCGTCTGGGCGTGCTGGCTGGGATGCTGCTGGCGGGCCAGCCAGCCGTAGAAGGTGGACACGGCAACCTCCAGGACCCGGAGGACCGGCTCGACCCCGAAGCGGGCACGATGCTCGCTGATGAACGTCATGACCGTCGCCGGGTCGGGTCGAGCTCCTGGGCGAAAAAGCGCTCGCCGCCTTGAGGATGTCGTTGGCGCGGCGCAACTCGGCGACCTCCTTGCGCAGCCGCTTGAGCTCCTCGCGCTCGTCGGTGGCCAGCAGCTCGGGCCGCTGGCCGTGGTCGGCCTGGGCCTGGCGGACCCAGCAGCGCAGCGTCTCGCGGTTGATGCCCAGCTCGTCAGCGATGTGCGCGATCGGCCGGCCGCTGGACGCCACCAGCGCCACGGCCCGCTCTCGTAGCTCGGGGGGGTACTTGCCCGGAGTTGGCACGGCGTGTGTCTCCCTTCTGCCGGCTCCCATTGAGCCAGGCTTCAGGGCCTCCGAGAAAGCGGGGGAAACTCACGCCGCTGATGCCCGTCGCCGCCGACCAGGCGCACCCAGCCGGTTCGACGGCCCGCCGCGTGTGGTGTGCCTGGGCTACCAGGTCACCGGCGGGCACCTGGTCGGGCCGCGGGACATGTTCGACGGCCCCGCTTTCGACCGGCCCTGCCGCCAGGCCGAGGAGGTCATGGACTACCTGCGCCGGCACGGCCCGTTCGAGCCGCACCGGCTGCCCTGGACGAGATGGGTGCGCCACCGATGCCGACGGTCGCTGCACGCCTGGCAGACCGCTGGGAGCCGCGGCCAAGCCGGCGCTGACTCGGGCCCGAGCCAGGCCCTGCGGTCAGCTGGCGGCAGGGCCGTGCACGGCGTGGCGGTGGTCGTGGACGTGCGCCTCGCGGGCGTGCTCCTTGGCGGGGTCGGCGTGCGGCGCGTGCTCGTGCGCGACCGCGGGATGGTCGTGCTGGTGGGCGTGGGTGGCCAGCTCGTGCTCCAGATCGCGTCCGTGCCGCAGGTAGTGGGTGACGTGCACGTGCTCGTGCTCGTGGACGAGGGCGTCGTGGTGATGCGGTTCCATCCCGGTCCCTTCCTTGCTCGGGGTGTCGGCAGCGACGAGGTGCGCGGCCCGCTCCACGTTTGGCAGTTGATCCTGCAGCGCCCCGGGCGGCCCGCAGCCTGGGCGAACCAGCCGCCGGCCCGGTGCGGCGTTGCGGCCGATCGGTGCCTGGCGTCCTGCCGCCCGACCACCGGTTGGACCTGGCGGTCCCCCGGTCGGGTCGCCCGGAACGAGTCGCACGTTGCGCCGGCGGCGCCGCGGCGCCTAGGAGGCTGGTGTGAATCGGGCTCTGCGGATCGGGCTGTGGGAGCCGTGGCGGTCGGATGCTGCGCCGCCATGCGGTGGTGACCGGTGCGCGCTGCTGGTCGGCCGGTGGCTGGTCGGGACCCGCGGTGGTCGGCGGACCCGGCCGTGGCAGCGTGGCGCCCGCCGGGCCGCTCAGCCCGCCGGGCCGCTCAGCCCGCCGGGCCGCTCAGCCCGCCGCTGCCCACCCTCCGGCCGACCAGTGCAGGCCGAGCACGGCCAGGCGGGCGAGGTTGACCGCGCCGGCAAGCAGGGCGAAGTCGGCGGCGACCCGGTCCCGGCCGCGGACCCGGGCGCGGCGGCCGCCGTGGCGGCGGCGCATCAGGTGGGCGAGCTTGCGCTCGACCTTGGGCCGGGTCGCGCGGTAGTCGGCGGCCCAGGCGGGGTCGGCGTGGCGGGCGCGGGCGGCGGCCAGCTGCGCCTCGTAGTTGCCGACCCAGACCGCGCGGCCCTTGGCGGAGCTGGTGCACCCGGCGGCCAGCGGGCAGCCCTGACAGGCGGTGCCGAACCGGGCGGTGCCGCCACTGGCGCCCCAGGTGATCGGCGCGGTGACCTGGTTGGGGCAGGTGACCGTCCCCGCGGCCAGGTCGATGGCGAACCGGTCCTTGGCGAAGCGGCCGCCGGGGGCGGTGGGCGGTTGGACCTTGACGTGCGGGTCGGTCCCGGCGGCTTCCAGCCGGGCCAGCAGCGGACCGGTGCCGTAGGCGGTGTCGCCGTACACCTCGGGGGTTGGGGGTGCTGGCGGCTGGGGGCTGGGCTCGGCGGCAGGGCCGGCTGGCTGCTCGGGCTGGCAGGCGGCCGGCTGCTGGGGACACGGCCCGACCCCAGGCTCGGCGGTCCCGGTGAGCTCGCCGAGCAGGTCCTGGCCGACCACCGTGGCCAGCAGCGCGGCCGCCTCGGCCACCACCGGCGCCAGCGCACGGCCGTCCAGCAGCCCAAGGCACCCGCGCGCATCCTTGGCGCGCGAGTCGACCAGCGCCTCGCGGGCAGCGGCATCGTCCCAGTCGATCGGCGGCTTGGCCAAGGTGGCATAGTCGTCACCGCTGGTGACCGCCTGGCGCAACGCGCCCGCCAACTGCTCCCCGGCCACGCGCAGCAGCCCCGGGATCGCCGGACGGACCAGCGTGACCGTGTCCATCGTGGCGGCCGCGTCGTACAGCGGCGTGGAATCCAACACCCGCCGCGCACCGACCAGCCCCGCCTGCCGCGCCGCCTGCACGGTCACCTCGAAGACCCGCTCGGGCCGCTGGGAGCCACGCAGCCGCTCGCGCATGTCGACCAGCACCGTGTGGGCGAACCCCGGGTAGTCGAAGTCCAGCCCGCCGCAGGCGTACTTCCAGCGCGCGTCGAACGTGAACGCCTCGACCGCCTCTCGGTCCGACAGGCCCAGCAGCCGCTGGAGCACCATCACCACCGCCACGATCCGCGGGGGGACGCTGCGCCGGCCGGTCTGGGCGTACAGGTCGGCGAACAGCGCGTCGGGAAACAGCCGGTGGCATTCGCGGTGCAGCACCGCCCAGACCGGCCCCTCGCCGACGCGGCCTTCGCACACCGCCGCCGTCCCCTGCAACAGGCTCGCCTGCCTGGGCGTCACACCAACCGTCATCGAGCACTCCCAGTCGAGAACTACAACCATGTAATTCTCGCCCATCCCCATCCGACACGCGAGCGCTCATGCCCGCGAAAGACACCAGCCTCCTAGGGCTGTCCGGCCCGGCGGGGACGGGACCACCTGCTCTTGTCGCGTGAGCTGCGGCCCGGTGGCGGGTCCCCACGCCCCGGTCCTGCCGGACTTTGGGATAGTGCGGGATGCGCAGCGGCGGCAGAGGGCCTGTTGATGGTGGCGATCGACGGTGCAAGCCATTCGGGCAGCGGGAGCGTGGTCCGGCAGGCGGTGGCCTACGCCGCCGTGACCGGCGTGCCCGTCCGCGTGGTGAACGCACGCGCCCGCCGGCCCAAGCCGGGACTGCGGCACCAGCACGTCCGCGCGATCGAGGCCATCTGCCAGCTGGTGGGCGGGTCCGTGGAGGGGGCGGCGCCGGGCGCTCGGGAGTTCAGCTTCCACCCGGGCACGCGCACGCCGGGCGGCCGCCACGCCTGGGACATCGGCTCGTCGGGCTCGACGACGACCCTGGCGCTGGCGCTGCTGCCCTGCTCGTGGTGCACGCCCGGCGGGCCGAGGTGGAGCTGCGCGGCGGGCTGTTCCAGGACTTCGCGCCGTCGGTGTTCCACCTCCAGCACGCCCTGCTGCCGCTGCTTGCCCACATGGGCGCCGCCGTGCGGGCCGAGGTGGTCCGCCCCGGCTACGTGCCCAGCGGCGGCGGGATCCTGCGCCTGGAGCTGGGTGGGGAGATCGCCGCTGTCGTCTGCCGCGGCGGGACCTGGCCGGCCCGCGGCTGGCCGAGGTCCGCGCCCCGACCCTGCTGATCGTCGGCGCCCGCGACGAGGTGGTGCTCGAGCTGAACCGGGAGGCTCGGGCGCAGCTGCGGCGCCGGACCGCCTTGGAGGTCGTCCCGGAGGCCACGCATCTGTTCGAGGAGCCCGGGGTGCTGGACCGGGTGGCGGCGATGGCGGCGGAATGGTTCAGCCGCCACCTGCCCGGCAGCGCCCGCGCGCGGCGGACCGGCATGGCCGGGACGCCAAGGGCTGGAAGGCCCCGCCGACGACCAGCGGAGGCCGGTCACGGCAGCGGACGGCGCATACGGCAGCGACGACACGTCGTCGACGTCGAAGCCGAGCCGGTCCTCGACCCTCACCACCCCCTCGACGGCCCGCACCGCCCGGACCAGGACCGGGATCAGGCTGCGCCGCTCGCAGCTGCCCTGCAGCACGACCACACCGTCATGGACGGCGACGTCGAACCGCTCCGTACCCATCAGCAGCTCGCGCCGGATGACGTCTTCGACGATCTCCCTGCGGATCTCCTGGTCGGGCCGCAGGAACACCCGTAGCAGGTTCGGACGGCTGACGATGCCGACCAGCCGTCCCACCGGGTCGGTCACCGGGAGCTGCTTGACCAGGTGCTTGTGAAGCAGCCTGGCCGCCTCGGCGGCGGTCGCCTGGGGCCCGACGGTGACCGCCGGCCGGGTCATCAGCTCCGCAGCGGTCGCGCCCTGGGCCTTGGCCCGCTCCAAGCGGCGCCGCTTGCGCCCCAGCAGGAACCGCTGGAACGAGTCCGCTGGGTGTTGCTGCTTGAGCAGCAGGTCGGCCTCGGACACGATCCCGAGCACCTGCCGCTTCGAGTCGACCACGGGCAAGGCGCTGACCCGCCGCTCGGCCAGCAGGCCGACCAGCTCCTTGTAGGGGGTGTCCTCCTTGACGTAGACGACATCGCTGGTCATGAGATCCTTGACCTTGCTTCGCATCCTGACCTCCCTTTCCGAGCATTCCCGCCGGGCCTGGCCGCCGGCCAGGCGCCCACCGCGCGCGCCCGCGATGCTGTCCGAGGTCCGGTGCCCGGTACTGGGCGCGCCCCCCCGGTCGGTGCGGACAGCCTGCGGCAGCACCGGGAGCCGAACCCTCGCCCTGCAAGCGCGGCGACATGGGGCGGTTGCCGCGTCCCCTCCCCGGGAACGCTTCCAAGCTCTTCCACTTCGACCATAGCCCGGGACGGTCGCGGCGGGCAGAGGAGAAAGTCCCCCCATGGCCCTGCCGTCTGTCCGCTTGCACCGGGCTGCGGGGGCCGGCCACGCAAGGGCTCTCCCGGAGTCGCGGCGGTAACGCCGTCCTCTACCGTTGTGTGGCACCCGGTCGCCGGGCAGGCCATCGCAGCATCGCCGGCGGGAACCGCCGGGTTTCCGGGACTCCCCGTCACCGTCCGGTCCACGTGGGTGCGCCGGCAGGCGGTACGCCCCGCGGCAGATCCGGGCCGGGGCGTCCTGGCCGGCTGCGGTGAGCGCCGCGACCAAAGCCGGCGTGGCGGTGCTCAAGACGATGGACAACGACGCCCCGGACGTGCGGCCCTACGCCCCGAGCGCTTCCATCTCCTCGGTGTAGCGGCCGAACCGGGCGGCGCCGTTCAGCCTGGCACGGTGGTAGAAGGCCTTCCGGGCCGCCGGGCCGTTGGCGGGCTCGCCCTTCCAGGCTCTGAGCGCTGGGGCCTGGAGCGCCCGTCCGTAGGAGAAGCTGAGCTGCCATGGCTGCGGGCCCAGCCGGTTCATCGCGTTCAGGTGCGCGGTGGCTGCCTCGTCGGTCTGGCCGCCTGACAGGAACACGAGGCCGGGCACTGACGCGGGCACGGTGTCGCGCATGCAGCCGACGGTCGCCTCGGCGACCTCCTGAACGCCAGCCTGCTCGGGGCAGTCCTTGCCGGACAGGACCATGTTCGGCTTGACAGGATCACGCCGCTGATGAACTCGCCGGCGCCCTCGGTGGTGAACAGCAGCTCCCGGTAGGCCCGGCGGCGCTCCCCGGTCGAGGGGACCTGGATCGACCGGAAGCGCTTCTCGATCGTCCCCGTGCTCTCGTCGGCGGCGAGGATGCCCTTGCCGGGCGCGACGATCGCCGTGGCGGTGCTGTTGAGGTCCTGTGCGTGCATCGCATGCTCCTTGCCGTCTGGCGGAGGGTCGCCACCGGGTCGCCGGTGGCGAGCTCCCGAACACCTGCCCCTGACTCGACCACCGGGTCGAGTTCGTCGACCGCCGGGTGGCGGTGGAGCCTGGTGAGGCCTCACGGCGGGTCGCGTCGGCCATCGGATCTCTCCCCTCCTTCGCCGGGTTGCCGGCCACGCTCGAGCGACCCCGAGCCGGTTGGCGCCGGTACTTGCGTCCCGGTCGCATGCCGTCCGGCCGTTCCGGCGGTCTCCTCGCCCACGAGCAGCTCGTCGAGCCAGTCGAACACCACCTGGCTCATCACGCTCAGGTTGCTGCCGACGGCGTGGCTGTCCGCGCCTTCGTCGCGGGGGGGGACGACCAGGCGGCTGCGGGGATGCGGCGCGCGCTCCCGGCACAGCTCGGCCACCGCCGGGTCGGCCCGACCACCTCCCACTCCTGCTGGGCCACGACGTTCAGGATCGGGCAGGTGATCTTGCCTGGGTCGCGCCCGGCCGGCCGTTGGCCTGGGCCCGCCGGCTGTGGCGGCGCGGCGCCCTTGAGGGGTTCTCCACTTGAGGCGGCGGCCGGGCTGGTTGCCCGACGCGGCCGGGACCATCGGCCCTCCCGGCGCGGGGCCGCTGCCGCCAACGTGGGAGTTGGGAGGTGACCGGGGCGCGGTAAGCCGTCAGGAGGAAGGTCGAGATGGAGCGCATCGTCGTCGGCGTTGACGGCTCCGAGGAGAGCATCCAGGCCGTCGCGTTCGCCGGCCGGACCGCCAAGGTCACGGGCGCCGGCCTGACCGTGATCTACGTCCGGCACATCCCCGTCGGCTACTCCGGACCGCCGCTCGTTGGGCCGGACGCGCTGGAGCGGCACTACCGCCTGGTCGAGCGGCGGGTGACGCGGCGGGTGGCCAGGGTACTCACGCCCCTGACCGTGCCCTGGGACCTGGAGGTCGGCAGCGGTGACGTGGCCCAAGAGGTCCAGCGGGTCGCCCGCGAGCGCGGCGCCGACCTCATCGTGGTCGGCACCCGGCGGCAGGGCCCGATCGGCCGCCTGCTGGCCGGGTCGGTGTCGACGCAGGTCGTCCACCACGCCGACCGCCCCGTCCTGGTCGTCCGGATGGACGGCTACATGGAGCGGCAGAGCGACCTCGACACGGTCGTCGCCCTGGTCCGGGCGGTCGACGGCGTCGTGGCGGTGGACAGCCGGGTCACCTGCGGCATCCATGACGCCGGCCTGCCGTGGCGGGAGGCCCGATGAGGCCCATCGAGACCACCGTACGGGTCCGGGAGCGGCACGGGTGGCCCTGGTCGGGACCCCGCCCGCCCCGGCTGCCGTCCGCGGGGCAGCGTCGCTGTCACGGCTGGCGGCGCTCCCCGCCGACGCGGTGCTGCGGGAGGTAGGCGTCGACCGCAACGGCCTCTCGCACGACGAGGCCCGCGTGCGGCTGGAGCGGGTCGGGCCGAACAGGCTCCCGCAGGCGCGTGGGCCGAGCCTGCCGCGCCAGTTCGCCGCGCAGCTCACGCACTTCTTCGCGCTGCTGCTGTGGGTCGCCGCGGTCTTCGCCTTCGTAGGCCGGATGCCCCAGCTGGGCTGGGCGATCATCGCGGTGGTGGTCGTCAACGGCGCCTTCAGCTTCGTGCAGGAGTACCGGGCCGAGCGGGCCACCCGGGCCTTGGCCGCGCTGCTGCCCGAGACGGCCACGGTCCTACGCGACGGCCGCAAGGCGCGCGTGCCGGCGGGCGAGTTGGTCCCCGGGGACGTGGTGCTGCTGGCCGAGGGCGACCGCGTCTCGGTCGACGCGCGGGTGCTGCGCTGCGATGACCTCAAGGTCGACAACGCGGCGCTGACCGGCGAGTCTGAGCCGGTGGCCCGCAGCGTGGAGGCGCTGGCCGCCCCGCCCAAGGATCCGGCCGAGGCGCCCAACCTGGTCTTCGCCGGCACGTATGTCGCCTCCGGCAGCGGGCGGGCGGTGGTGGTGGCGACCGGGTCGCGGACCCGGCTCGGCGGGATCTCCCGGCTGACCGGCGAGGTCGTCCGCCGCCCCACCCCCCTGCGGATCGACCTCAACCGGTCGGTGCGGACGATCGGGGCCTTCGCGGTCGGCGCCGGGGTGGTGTTCTTCGGGGCCTCCCTGGCGCTTAGGACGCCGGCCCGGGCGGGGTTCCTGTTCGCGGTCGGGGTGATCGTCGCGCTGGTCCCCGAGGGGCTGCTCCCGACCTTGACGCTGTCGCTGGCCATGAGCGCGACCCGGATGGCCCGCCGGGGGGCGTTGGTCCGTCATCTGGAGGCGGTGGAGACGCTCGGCTCGACGACGGTGATCTGCTCCGACAAGACGGGGACGATGACCGCCAACCAGATGACAGCCCGCGCGGTCGCGGCCGCCGGGCGGCGCTACCGCCTCTCGGGGATCGGCTACGAGCCGTCCGGGGCGATCCTGCTCGGGGAGCGGCCGCTGGCAGGTGGCGAGCTGGCAGAGCTGGAGGACCTGCTCCGCGCGGTCACGCTCTGCAACGACGCCCACCTGGAGCAGCGCGACGGCCGCTGGCGCTGCGCCGGCGACCCCACCGAGGGCGCGCTGCTGGTCCTGGCCGCCAAGGGCGGCGTGAGCAGGGAGGCGGCCGAGCGCGCCGCCCCGCGGGTGCGCGAGTACCCCTTCGAGTCCACCCGCCGGCGGATGAGCACGGTGCACCGGCTGCACACCGGTGGGCTGGAGCTGGTCGCCAAGGGATCGCCTGAGGTGATCCTGGAGGTCTGCGCCTCCGTGCGCGAGCGTGGCCAGCCGGTCCCGCTGGACCCGGACCGGGAGGCGACGGTGCTCGCCGACGTGGAGGCGCTGGCCGCCGACGGTCTGCGCGTGCTGGCCTTGGCCCGGCGCACGCTGAACGGCGAGGTCCCCGAGACGGCCGCGGCGGCCGAACGGGAGCTGGAGCTGCTCGGGCTGGTCGGGATGGCCGACCCGGTGCGGCCTGAGGTCCCCGAGGCGATCGCCCGCTGCCGGCGGGCCGGCATCCGGGTGGTCATGGTGACCGGGGACCACCCCTCGACCGCCGCCGCTGTCGCCGCCAGGGCCGGGCTCCGGAACGGCCGGGTGCTCCTGGGCGCCGAGCTTCCCGACGACGATACCGACCTGGCCGAGCTGCTCGGCGGTGGCGTGTCGGTGCTCGCCCGGATCGCCCCCGAGCAGAAGCTGCGCGTGGCGCAGGCGCTGCAGGCCCGCGGCGAGGTGGTGGCGATGACCGGCGACGGCGTGAACGACGCCCCGGCGCTGCGCCGCGCCGACATCGGCGTGGCCATGGGCGTGGTCGGGACCGACGTGGCCCGCTCGGCCGCCGACGTCGTGCTGCTGGACGACAACTTCGCCCACATCGTCGAGGCGGTCGAGGAGGGCCGGGCCGCCTTCGACAACATCAAGCGGTTTCTCACCTACCACCTCACCGACAACGTCGCCGAGCTGGCCCCGTTCGCGCTCTGGGCGCTGACCGCAGGCCGGGTGCCGCTCGTCCTGTCGGTGTTGCAGATCCTCGCGCTGGACATCGGCACCGACCTGCTGCCGGCGCTGGCGCTGGGCGCCGAGGCGCCGGAGCCCGGGGTGATGGAGCGGCCGCCGAGGGCACGTGCCGCCCGCTCCCTGGACCGGGCCGTCCTCGCCCGCGCTTTCGGCTTCCTCGGTCCCGTGGAGGCGGCCGCGTCGCTGGCGCTGCTGCCGGTCGGGACGGCGCTGTTCTTCGGCTGGCAGTCGTGGGCGCGCCTGTCGGCAGGCGGGCCGGCGCTGGCCACGCTGTCGACAATGGTGTTCGCCGCCATCGTGCTCGCCCAGATGGCCAACGCCTTCGAGTGCCGCAGCACCTGGGCGTCCCTGCGCGCCATCGGCCCGGCGACCAACCAGCTGCTGGTGGGCGCGGTGGCCGCAGAGGGCCTGGTCCTGCTCGGGTTCGTGTACCTGGCGCCAGTGCGGGCCGTGCTCGGCCAGCGGGCGCTGACCCTCGCGCAGTGGCTGCCGGTACTGGCCGCCCCGCTGCTGCTGCTGGCGGCGGAGGAGACCCGCAAGGCGGTCGTCCGGCGGCGGCATCTCGACGCCGGGGCCGATCGGCCCGGGATGGGCGGGCCGAGGGCGCCATGAGCAGGTGATCGGGATGGCGTCGATCCGCCCTGCTCGGCACCGCCATCAGGCTGGCCGGCCCACGGTAAGGAACGGCCTGGAGGAGGGGCAGGGCCGATCAACCCACCTGGGCGGGGCCGTCAGGCGCGATCGCCTCGGAGGCGGACACCGACCGCGGTGGTCAGGCCGATGAGCAGGGCCGGGAGGATGCCGGCGGCGGCCACCAGCAGCCACTCGCGGCCGCTCAGGGTCACGGTCCCGAACGGACCCTGCAAGGCCGGCGTCAGGACGACGAGTAGTTGGGCGACCAGCCCGCCGGCGACCGCCAGCAGCAGCCAGCGGTTGGAGAACGGTCCGCCGCTGCCGGGCCGGACGTTGAACGCGTACAGCAGATGCGCAAGCACCAGGGTGGTGAACATCACCGCCCTTGCCCGCTCCCAGGGCGCGTCCAGCCAGCCGCGGGCGGCGGCCAGCGCGGCCAGTGTGGCCGCTGCGATGAGCGCGCCCCGCAGCAGCAGCGGGCGCAGGCGCGACCAGGCCAGCAGGCGGGCCTGGCGGGGCCGCGGCGGCCGGCGCATGAGATCACCGCGGATCGGGTCGACGCCGAGCGCGATCGCCGGCATGCCGTCGGTCAGCAGGTTGATCCACAGCAGCTGCAGCGGCAGCAGGGGGACGCCCAGGCCCGGGAAGGCCAGCAGGCCGCCCACGACCACCAGGATCTCGCCGAGGTTGCCGGCGACCAGGAAGTCGACCACCTTGCGGATGTTGTCGTAGATGCCGCGCCCCTCGCGGACCGCGGTCACGATCGTGGCCAGGTCGTCGTCGGTGACCACCATGTCGGACGCCTCGCGGGCGACGTCGCTGCCGCGTTGGCCGAGCGCGATGCCGATGTCAGCGCGGCGCAGCGCCGGCGCGTCGTTGACGCCGTCGCCGGTCATCGCCACCACGTGCCCGCCCGCCTGCAATGCCTCGACCAGCTCGAGCTTCTGGTCGGGGTCCACCCGGGCGTAGATCGGCGTGCTGGTCGGGTCAGCCGCCAAGCCGTCGGTGCGCAGTTCGCGTCCGGTGACGGCGCTGGTCGCCGGCGGGCTCAGCTCGACCTCCTCGGCGATCGCCAGGGCGGTGCCGGGGTGGTCGCCGGTCGCCATCAGCAGGGTGATGCCGGCCGAGCGGGCCTCGGCGACCGAGTCGCGGGCCGCCGGCCGCACCGGATCGCGCAGGCCGGCCAGGCCCACCAGCTCCAGGTCGCGGGCGGCACCGTCCGGGTCGGCAGGCACCGAGTCCAGCGGGCGGTGGGCCAGCGCGAGCACCCGCATGCCGCGGCGGGCCGCCTCCGCCGCGCGCTCGGCGGCCGCGTCCAGGCCCCGCCGGGGCGCTGTGCCGTCCGTCCCTGCGCCGCCGGCGAGGGTGGCGCAGCGCGGCAGCACGCTCTCGGGCGCCCCCTTGACCAGCAACTCGACGGCGCCGTCCGGGGTGCGGTGCACGGTGGTCATGCGTTTGCGCTCGGCGTCGAAGGGCACGGCGGACAGGCGCGGCCAGGCGGCCCGCAACACCCGCACGCGCTCGGTGCCGATCCCCTCCAGCAGGGCGAGCTCGGTGGGGTCGCCGACCGGCGGGTCGAGCGTGGCGTCGTTGCAGAGCGCGGCCACCCGCTCGGCCCATCCGCGCAGGCCCGTGTCCAGCTCGCCGGGTGGCGTGAAGTCGCCGCCGGGCGGGGCGACCGCCTCCAGCACCATGCGGTTCTCGGTGAGGGTGCCGGTCTTGTCCATGGCCAGCACCGACGCGGACCCGAGCGTCTCCACCGCCGACAGGCGGCGGATGATCGCGCCCCGCTCGGCCATCCGCCGCACCCCAAGCGCCAGCGCGACCGCGGTCACGGTGGCCAGGCCCTCCGGCACGGCCGCGACCGCGAGCGCGACCGCGGCCAGGAACGCCTCCTGCAGGTCTTCCCCCCGGAATCCTGTGCGCAGCAGGGTGAGCAGGAACACCGCGGCCGCGGCCCCGAGCGCCACCAGCCCCAGGCGGCCGCTGACATGGGCGAGGTCTGTCTGCAGCGGTGTGGCGCGGGCCTCGGCGGTCGCCTGGCGGGCGATCGCGCCAAGGCTGGTGCGCTCCCCGGTCGCCACCACCACGCCGGCGGCCGACCCGCGCGTCACAAACGTCCCCGAATGCAGCACGCCGGGCCGCTCGCCCAGCGACGCCCCCGCCTCCGCCAGGCGGTCGGCGTCCTTGGCGACCGGCAGCGACTCGCCGGTGAGCATCGACTCGTCCACCTCGGGCTGGCTGGCTCGTACCAGGCGCAGGTCGGCCGGAACCCGGTCGCCCGCCTCCAGCAGCACCAGGTCGCCGGGCACCAGCTCCGGAGCGGCAACAACCAGGTCGCGGCCGCCGCGCCGCACCCGGGCGTGCGGCACCTCCAGGTCGCGCAGGGCGGCCAGGGCCGCCGCGGCCCGGCCCTCCTCGACCAGGGCGACGACCGCGTTGGCGACCACGATCGCGGCGATCACCACGGCATCGACGACCTCGCCGAGCGCCACCCCAGACACGGCCGCGGCCACCACCAGCAGCACGGCCATCGGCTCGCGGAGCTGCCGCAACACCCGCCGCCACAGCGGCGTGGACGGCGGCGGTGGCAGCTGGTTGGGTCCGACGCTCGCCAGCCGGGCGCGGGCCTCCTCGCCGAGAAGGCCGGCGCCCGGGTCGGACCCGAGCGAGCGCACCACCTGCTCCGCCGGCAGCCGGTCCGGCCGCTCCAGGCGAAGCTCGGCCATGTCCACGCGCATACCCCCATCGTGGGGCAGCCCGCGATCCCGCGCCATCCCGCGAAGGGCACGGCGATGGGGGGCCGTTCTCCTCTACGCGCGGCGGCTGCCGGCCTCTACGGTGAAGGTGGGCGGCGTCCCGCCGCGCCGTCCGAAGGGAGGTTGCGATGCGGCGCACGGTCAAGGATGTAATGACCCGTGAGGTGGTCTGCGCACACGAGGACACCCCCTACAAGGAGCTCGTGCGCCTGCTGGCCGAGCGGCCGGTGAGCGCCCTGCCCGTGGTCGACGAGCGCCATCACGTGCTCGGGGTCGTCTCCGAGGCGGACCTGCTGCTCAAGCAGGAGTACCCCGCGGACGCGTTCCAGCGGTTCTTCCTGGAGCGCAAACGCCGCCGGGTGGAGTGGGCCAAGGCGAAGGGCGCGGTCGCCGCTGAGCTGATGAGCCGGCCGGCGGTCACGATCGGCCAGCAGGCCACCGTGGCCGAGGCCGCCAGGCGGCTGCACTTCCACAGGGTCAAGCGGCTGCCGGTGGTGGATGCGGTTGGCCGGTTGGTCGGCATCGTCAGCCGGGCCGATGTGCTGCAGGTGTTCTTGCGCCCGGACAAGGCGATCCGCCGGGAGATTGTGGACGAGGTGATCCTGAGGGAGTTGCTGATGGGGCCCGGGCGGTTCCATGTCGATGTCCGTGACGGGGTGGTGGTGCTGCAGGGCCGCTGCGAGCGGCGCAGCCTCATCCCGGTGGTGGTGCGGGCGGTCTGGGGCGTCGAAGGGGTCGTGCGAGTGGAGAACCGGCTCGGTTTCGACCTGGACGACACCGCCCAGCCAGTGACGCAGATGCTCATCCCGATGATGATGAGCCGCTGACGCGACGCACAAGGGCCGCCCGGTTCCCGGGCGGCCCGTTCGGCGCGGGTCCAGCTCTCTGCTCGGCCCTTCAGCGAGCGACGAGCACCGGGCGGTCGGCGAGGTGAGCACCTTGTGGGCCACGCTGCCGACATAGGCGAGGGCGTCGGTGTCCAGGTAGCCAAACGCCTCCTGCACCGAGTGGAGCACCTCGATCAGCGCGTCCGGGCGCTCGCCCAGCCGGCGCATCCGCGTATCCACGATCCTCCAGCGCTTGTCGTCGCTGGGCGCCGTCGGCCTGGTGAGCACCGCCACGATCTCTCCCTCTTGGGTCCCCACGGCATGCACGTCCTGGGCAGCCTAAGGCGCGAGCCGGCCAGGCTCAACGATGGCTCCGCGGAAATCGCCACCGGAGCATCCGGAAATCGCCACCGGAGCATCGCCTCGCCGGCGGTGCCGGCGCAGGGCCGAGCGGCCCTGTAGTGACGTGACCGTCAGCCCTTGGGCCTGCGGCCACCCCGGGGTTCGATGGGGCGACCCTTGAAAGGAAAGGTGCCGCGATGCGAAGCAGCGTGGGGGATGTCATGACCACCGATGTGGTCACGGTCGAGGAGTCGACGCCATTCAAGAAGATCGTCGCCCTGCTGGCCGCTCACGTGGTGAGCGCCGTGCCAGTCGTCGACATCTCGAAGCATGTGGTCGGGGTGGTGTCCGAGGCGGACCTGCTGCTCAAGGAGGAAGACCCGCAGGCGGGGCTGGAGGCGCCGCTGTGGGAGCGCAAGCGGCGCCGGCTGGAGCGGGGCAAGGCTGCCGGCTCGGTAGCCCGTGACGTGATGACCAGGCCGGCTGTGACGGTCGGGTCGCTGGCCCCGGTGGCCGAGGCGGCCAGGCTCATGCACGCACGCGGCGTCAAGCGGCTGCCCGTGGTCGACACCCTGACGGGCCAGCTGGTCGGGATCGTCACCAGAGGGGACCTGCTGCGTGTGTTCACACGGCCCGACGCCGACATCCGCAGCGAGATCGTCGACGAGGTGATCGCGGGTGAGTTCTTCATGGACCCGCAACGGTTCTTGGTGGAGGTCCACGACGGCGTGGTGGTGCTGCAGGGCCAGGCCGAGCGGCGCAGCCTGATCCCGATCGTGGTGCGGGCCGCGCGTGGCGTGGAAGGCGTCGTCCACGTCGACGACCGGCTCGGCTTCGAGGTCGACGACCGCAAGGTGGAGACCGCAGGGCCTCGTCTGCGGCCGCCGGTCTGAGCACGTCAGCGACCGGTCAGCCCGGGAGTCCCTGTCCGTGTCGCCGGGCGGTCGGGTCCTGCGGCCGGCGGGTCGTTCGGCCCCTTGCCGCGGGTGTCCGCCCCCGACAGACTCGGACGAGGCGGCGCCGCGGGAGGCGCCACAGCGCCGTCCACGGCACGGCAGGACGAGGAGGAGCAGATGGCCGCAGGGTTGGCCTACCCGGCCCACCGCGAGGCCGACGTCGTCCTGCGGGACGGTTCGACCGTGCACGTTCGGCCCGTCCGCCGGGAGGACGCCGCCCAGGTCCGGTCGATGTTCGAGGGCATGTCCGACGCCTCGCGCTGGTTGCGGTTCTTCGCCGCGTTCCCCAACCTGGACCCGGTCGTTCGCTGGGCGACCGAGGTCGACTACGACGGCCGCTGCGGCCTGGTCGCGACCGCGGGCGGGCGGGTCGTCGGCCATGCCGGCTACGAGCGCGACGCCGAGCGCTCGCAGCGCGCCGAGGTCGCGTTCGCGATCACCGATGCCTGGCAGGGCAAGGGGCTCGGTACGCTCCTGCTTGGCGAGCTCGCCGAGGTCGCCGACCAGGCCGGGATCACCACCTTCATGGCCGAGGTTCTGCCAGAGAACCACCGCATGGCCCAGGTCTTCCGGGACTCCGGCTTCCCGGTGACGCTGCACTCCCTCCCGGGGGTCCTCCTGGTGGAGTTCCCGACTGTGCTGACCCCGGAGGGGCTCGACCGGTTCGAGCGCCGTGACCAGGTCGCGGCGGTCGCCGCCGTGCGGGCACTCCTCGCACCCCGGTCGGTCGCGGTCGTTGGCGCGTCCCGTACCCGGGGCACCGTCGGCGGGGAGCTGTTCCACAACCTGCTCGCGGCCGGCTTCGAGGGACCGGTATACCCGGTCAACCCGGCCGTGCCGGTGGTGCAGTCGGTGCTCGCCTACCCCAGCGTGCTCGACGTTCCGGGCCCGGTCGACTTGGCCGTGGTCGCGGTCCCGGCCGCCCGGGTGGTCGACGTCGTCAGGCAGTGCGCAGCCAAGGGCGTCCGCGGGCTGGTCGTCATCTCAGCCGGGTTCGCCGAGACCGGCCCGGAGGGCGTCGAGCGCCAGGCCGAGCTGCTGCTCGCCTGCCGTGAGGCGGGCATGCGCATGATCGGCCCGAACTGCCTCGGGATCGTCAACACCGCGCCCGGCGTGCGCCTGGACGCCACCTTCGGGCCGATCTTGCCCCAGCTCGGCCGCGTGGGGTTCCTGTCCCAGTCCGGCGCGCTCGGGCTGGCCATCGTCGACTACGCCAACGCGCTCGGGCTCGGGCTGTCGTCGTTCGTGTCGGTCGGCAACAAGGCCGACATCTCCGGCAACGACCTTCTCGCCTTCTGGGAGCAGGACGACGCCACCGATGTGATCCTGCTGTACCTGGAGTCGTTCGGGAACCCGCGCAAGTTCGCCCGCCTGGCCCGCCGGGTCAGCCGGACCAAGCCGATCGTGGCGGTCAAGAGCGGCCGGTCCGCCGCTGGCGCGCGAGCCACCTCCTCGCACACCGGTGCGCTGCTGGCCGCCGCGTCCGACGCGACCGTGGACGCGCTGTTCCGCCAGGCTGGGGTGATCCGCACCGACACCCTCGCCGAGCTGTTCGACGTGGCCGCGCTGCTGGCCAACCAGCCGCTGCCGGCGGGGCGGCGGGTGGGAATCGTCACCAACGCGGGTGGGCCCGGGATCCTGTGTGCCGACACCTGCGAGGCGGGTGGCCTGGAGGTCGTCTCCCTCTCCGAGGAGCTGCGCGGCAGGCTCGCGGCGTTCCTGCCGGCCGCGGCCTCCACCGGCAACCCGGTCGACATGCTCGCCTCGGCCCCGCCCGAGCACTACCAGCGTGCGCTTGGGCTCGTGGCCGGCAGCGGCGAGGTCGACGCGGTCATCGCCATCTTCATCCCGCCGCTGGCCACCGACCCGCATGAGGTGGCCCGGGCGGTTCGCGACGCTGCGGCCGGGGTCGGCCGGGTGCCGCTCCTCACGGTCTTCATGTCGGCCCACGGCGTGCCGGACGAGCTGCGCGCCCTGGACGTTCGTATCCCGTCCTACCGCTTCCCCGAGGACGCCGCGCGGGCACTCGTCCGTGCCGTCGAGCATGCGTCCTGGCGGCTCCGGCCCGAGGGGCGGGTGCCCGAACTTGACGGGACCCACCAGGACGAGGCCGCCGCGCTGCTCGCCGCGGCGCTGCAGGACGGCCCCCGCTGGCTCGACCCGGACGAGGTCGCGCGCCTGCTCGGCTGCTACGGCCTGCCGCTGGTGGCCAGCCGCGTCGAGCCCACGCCCGAGCGGGCGGGGGCGGCCGCCGAGGAGCTGGGTGGCGCGATCGCGCTGAAGGCGGTCGCGCGCGGGCTGGTCCACAAGACCGAGGCACAGGCCGTGCGGCTCGGCCTCACCGGCGCTGGCCAGGTGCACCAGGCGGCCGAGGAGATGGCCGCGGCCGTGGCCGCGGCTGGGCACGAGGTCGAGGGCTTCCTGGTCCAGCAGATGGTCGCTGGCGGGGTGGAGATGCTGGTCGGCGTCGTTCACGACGCCTCGTTCGGCCCGGTCGTGGCCTGCGGCGCCGGAGGGACCACGGTCGAGCTGCTCCGTGACGCGGTCGCGCGGATCACCCCGCTCACCGATGTCGACGCGGCCGAGATGGTCCGCTCGCTGGTGACCTTCCCGCTGCTCGACGGCTACCGCGGCGCGCCCAGGGCGGACGTGGCGGCCCTCGAGGAAGTCCTGCTCCGGGTGAGCGCGCTGGTCGAGGCGCACCCGCAGGTCGCGGAGATGGACTGCAACCCGGTGATGGTCCTGCCCGAGGGGCGGGGGGCGGTCGTCGTGGACGCCCGCGTGCGGGTCGAAGAGGTGCCGCCGCCCGTCCCGCTGCTGGCGCGGCGCACCTGAGGGTGCCGCTCATCCCCAGCTGGTGGCCAGCCGGATGGTGTCGTCCAGGTCCCAGGCGAGACCGGCCGGACCGCGACCACGCCGTCGAGGGCGCTCGGCGAACAGCGCCAGTGGAGGCCAGAGATCGGCAACGCGCCGTCCGGGCAGGGGCCGACGGTACCGGCGCCGGGAAGAACGGCCTGACGGCTCCGGGCCACCAGGCCCTACGCGCGCGGCAGCCACGCGGCCTACCGTTGCGCTGTTGCCGCACGACCGGAAAGGAGGCCCCCGATGAAGGTCGCCGACCTCCACCAGGGACGGCTGTTCACCGCCGACGCCGACGAGACGCTCGACGACGCGGCCGATCGAATGCACTGGCACGAGATCGGCGCCCTACCCGTCTACGAGGGTCACCGCCTCGCCGGCATCATCACCGAGCGGGACATCACCGCAGCGGTCGCCGACGGCGCCGACCCGGCGACGACCCTGGTGTCGGACTACATGACGGAGTCGCCGGCCGTCCTGGGACCTGACAGCGAGCTTGCCGAAGCGGCCCGTACGATGCTCGATCTCGGCGTGCGCCACCTGCCGGTCATGCACCGCGGGCAGCTGATCGGTGTGCTGTCCATGCGCGACCTGTTCGGCCCCGAGATCTGCTGACACCCGCCCCGGGTTCAGAAACCTGCGAGGAGGTCGTCATGCACCGCGCCGTGCAGGACGTCATGACGAGGAATGTGGTGGTGGTGCGCGCGAGCACGCCGTTCAGGGAGCTGACGCGGTTGCTGAGCGCGCACCGGGTCGGTGCGCTGCCGGTCGTGGACGACGCCAGGCGGCCCGTGGGCGTGGTCTCCGAGAGCGACCTTGCGCTCAAGGAGCTCGACCAGACCGGAATCGAGCGAGGCACAGAGCGGGCCAAGGCCGCGGGGACCATCGCCGCGGAATTGATGACCGCTCCGGCGGTTGTCGCGCGTCCCGACACCCCGATCGCCACCGCCGCCCGGATCATGCACGACCAGGGCGTCAAGCACCTGCCCGTGGTGGACCGGTCGGGGACCCTGGTCGGCATCGTGGCGCGCTCGGATCTGCTCAAGGTCTTCCTGCGCGGCGACGACGACCTCCGCTTCGAGATCCTGGACCGCCTGGCCGGCGATCGGCTGCACCTGCGGCCGGGCACGGTCGAGGTCGACGTCGTGGACGGCGCGGTCACCCTGCGGGGCACGGTGCCCCGTCGCGGCCAGGCGCTCGCCTTGCAACAGCTGGCCTCTGAGGTCGACGGGGTGGTGGCGGTCGACAACCGTGTCGGCTTCGAACGCGATGACGTCGGCGGCGCGGCAGCCGCCCCGGCATGACCCCACGGCGGGTCCGACCGGCCCTGGGAACAAGGCCGGTCGGCCGTGTCAGCCGCTCACAGGGTGCGCGAGCGTGGAGCAGGAGCAGAGAGAGGTGGAGCAGGAGCAGAGAGAGGTGGAGCAGGAGCAGAGAGAGGAAGGACCGGCTGCGCCGCTACGGGCTGTTTGCCGAGGTCGGGACGGACCGCTTCTTTCCCACGGTGGGCACGGCCGTGGACGGCTATCTCGAGGAAACCGGCGTGGGGTGGGTCGACTGGGAGGAGCGGCCCGACGGGCTGGAGACGCAGCAGACCCGCCTTCGGTGCCCTGAACGGCTGGATCCTGCTGCAGGGCCAGATCCCGATGGCGGCCGCCCGCGACCGGCTGTTCCCAGCCGTGTTCGCACGTACCGGCCGGGGCGGGACGCCGGTGGTCGGCCTAGTCGTTTCCACGTGCTGGTGACCCTGCTCATCGGCATGAACTACACCAAGAGCCTGGTCGACCAGTTCACCTTCATCATCCTGCTCGCCACCCTGACCACGCTGGTGCCCTACGCCTACTCGGCAGCCGCGCAGCTCATGCTGCTGGCCGCCGACCGGGCCCGGTTCTCCGGGCGACGGCTGGCCACCGACGCGGTCATCGCGCTGCTGGCCTTCGGCTACTCGCTGTGGGCGATCGCGGGCGCTGGCTACGAGGTGGTGTTCAAGGGCTTCCTGCTGCTGCTGGCCGGCATCCCCGTCTACGTGTGGATGCGCTGGCGGGCCAGCCGGCAGGAGTCCGAGCCGCTCACACCCGAGCAGGTGCTGCCCACCGAGCCGGTCCGGGAGCCGGTCGCGTCCTGAGCCAACCGGTCCGGCGGGCCGCCCGGCCCGCCGGACTACCTCAAGGAGGAGCCATGCGCAACGTCGTGATCATGGGAGCCGGCGGGCGGGACTTCCACGACTACAACGTCGTGTTCCGCGACGACCCCGAGACGCGAGTGGTCGCTTTCACCGCCGCGCAGATCCCTGGAATCGCCGGGCGGACCTACCCGCCGTCGCTGGCCGGGTCCTACTACCCTGACGGCATCCCGATCCTTCCCGAGGAGGAGCTGCCGGCGATCGTTCGCGAGCACCACGTCGACGAGGTCGTGTTTGCCTACTCCGACCTGTCCCACGAGGAGGTCATGCACAAGGCGTCGATCGCGCTGGCCGCCGGTGCCGACTTCCGGCTGCTGGGCCCCCGGGCCACCATGCTCCCCAGCGCCAAGCCGGTCGTTGCCGTGTGCGCGGTGCGGACCGGCGCCGGCAAGAGCCAGACCAGCCGGCGCGTCGGCCGGCTGCTGCTCGACGCGGGCCTGAAGGTCGCGCTGGTCCGCCACCCGATGCCCTACGGCGACCTGGAGGCCATGCGCGTGCAGCGGTTCGCGACCCTGGCCGACATCGACGCCAGCAACCCCACCATCGAGGAGCGCGAGGAATACGAGGAGCCCGTCCGCCAGGGCATGATCATGTACGCGGGCGTGGACTACCGCGAGATCCTCGAGCGTGCCCAGGCCGAGGCGGACGTGGTCGTCTGGGACGGCGGCAACAACGACTTCCCGTTCTTCGCGCCCGACCTGCTGATCACCGTGGTCGACCCGCTGCGGCCCGGTCACGAGCTGCGCTACCACCCCGGCGAGACCAACCTTCGCCTGGCCGACGTGGTCGTGGTCAACAAGGTCGACACTGCTGGCCTCGACGCGGTCGCGGCCGTGGCGGCCAACGTCGCCGCGGTCAACCCGGGGGCGACGATCGTCAAGGCGGCCTCGCCGGTGGAGCTGGAGCCCGGGCCGTCCCTGGCCGGCACCCGCGTGCTGGTGGTCGAGGACGGGCCGACCCTGACCCACGGCGGCATGCCGTTCGGCGCCGGGACCGTGGCCGCCCGCCAGGCGGGCGCGACCGAGTTCGTGGACCCGCGGCCGTTCGCGGTCGGCTCGATCGCCGACGCGTTCCGCGCCTACCCGCACATCGGCCTGGTCCTACCGGCGATGGGCTACGGGACGCACCAGACCGCCGAGCTCGAGGCCACCATCGAGGCGGCCGACTGCGACGTGGTCGTGGCCGGCACACCGATCGACCTGCGCCGGGTCGTGCGCACCAGCCACCCGGTCCGGCAGGCCCGCTACGAGCTGCGCGAGGTGGGCAGCCCCACCCTCGCCGACGTGCTCGCGCCCGTGGTCCAGCGCGCCCGCGCCGCCCTGGTCGGCCCCGACGGCGCCACCGCCCGGGCGTGACGCCAGAAAGGAGGGGTCCGACCACGACACGAGGAGGTCGAGGATGCGCCTGAGGGACGTGATGTCGAGCCCCGTGGTCACGGTGGCCTACCATGCTGGGCGCGAGGTCCGTCCGGCCCTCGGGAGCGGCGCGCGACCGGGCAGGGACAGGGGCTTGAGCCCCGGTCTCGGCTGCTAGGATGACCGCCATGGACGCGCCCCCGCTGCGGGTGATGCTGGTCGATGACCACGAGGTGGTCCGCGACGGCATCAAGGCGCTGCTGGCCGCCAGCGACGACATCGTGGTGTGCGCCGAGGCCAGCAGCGTGCGCCAGGCGGTCGCCGAGGCCGAGCGGGCACTACCCGACGTGATCGTGATGGACGTGCGCCTGTCGGACGGCTCGGGCATCGAGGCCACCCGCGACATCCGCGCGGCGCGGCCGAAGACCCAGGTGCTGATGCTGACCTCGTTCGCCGACGACGAGGCGCTCTACGCCTCGATCATGGCCGGCGCGGCCGGGTACGTGCTCAAGCAGATCCAGGGCACCGAACTGGTCCGGGCCATCCGGACGGTCGGGGCGGGCCAGAGCCTGCTCGACCCCGCCGTGACCCGGAGGGTGCTGGACCGGCTGCGCAAGGGCAAGCACCTGCTGCGCGACGAGAAGCTGGCCCGGTTGTCGCCCCAGGAAGAGCGCATCCTGACCCTCGTCGCCGACGGCAAGACGAACAAGCAAGTGGGTGAGGGGCTGGGCCTGGCCGAGAAGACGGTCAAGAACTACGTGTCGAGCATCCTGGCCAAGCTGGAGGTGGCCAGGCGGGCCGAGGCGGCCGCCTACCTGGCCCGCCACACCACCACCCCGGGCGCCTGAGCCAGAGGCCTCGGTCATCCGGCCCGCCCGGACCGGGCCGGGCGGCCCTGCCGGCCAGCCGGCGATCGGGCCACACTCCACCCGAAGGCGCACGATGGAGGTGGAGATGCACGCCAAGGACCTCATGACGACCCCCGTGGTCACCCTGAAGCCGGACGCCCACCTGAAGGACGTGGCCGCCATCTTCGTGCGGCGGGGGATCAACGCCGCCCCGGTGGTCGAGGATGGCCGCTTGGTTGGCATCGTGTCCGAGGCGGACCTCATTCCCCTAGAGGCCGGCTCCGACCAGCGTTTCGTCACGCTGCCGCGGGAGCGGAAGCCGCTGCCGCGGACCGTTCGCGAGGTGATGACGCGCAGCGTCTTCACCGTGTCGAGGGATGCCGACGCCGCGCAGGCGGCCCGGCTGATGCTGCGGCACAACCTCAAGTCGGTCCCGGTCGTCATCGGCGACCGGGTGGTCGGCATGATCAGCCGGCGTGACCTGCTGCGGGTGATCGCGCGAAGCGACCAGGGTATCCAGACCGAGATCGCCCACCGCCTGGAGGAGGAGACCAACGTCCTGCGGCGCCTCGGCGTGGAGGTGCGCGACGGGGTGGTCACCTTCACCGGCAAGCCCGACGAGCCGGCCCGCACGTTCCTGAAGGCCCTGGCCAGCGCGGTCCCCGGCGTGGTCGAGGTGCGCTGGGAGACCTGAGGCGGCGACCCAGGGGCGACGGTCCTTTCGGAACCGGGCCTCCTGGCTCTCCTCCCGCGACCGCCACCCACCCAGCATCGCGACGAGGGGATGGTGCACCGCCACCATGACCCCTTCGGCGGTGTCCGCGAGATCCGAGATGAGGTGCGACAGGATGGACGCCAAGACGATGTCCGGAGGCCGGAGCAGCGCCGGTGGACTGTATCGGTTGAGCCCCCAGGACCTGAGCAACCTGCGGGTCGAAGCCCGTGGCCTCCCCATGCACGTCGCAGCGCTCGCGATCCTTGACGGAGCGCCCCTGCGTGACGCCCAGGGTGTGTTTCGGCTGGAGGCGATGCGGGCCGAAATCGAACGGCGTCTCCACCTGGCGCCCAGGTTGCGTCAGGTGCTCTACCGGCCGCCGCTCGGCTTGGGCCGACTGCTGTGGGTGGACGACGCCGACTTCGACATCGGCCGGCATGTCCGGGTTCGGGCGATCGCCCCGCCGGGCGACGAGACGGCGCTGCTGGCGGCATGCCAGGAGCTGAACGAACCTGCGCTCGAGCGGTCCCAGCCGCTGTGGGAGTTGTGGTTCCTGACGGGGCTCGCCGGCGGGAGGGTTGGGATGCTGATCCGCCTGCACCACGTGGTCGCCGATGGCGTCGCCACCGTGGCCCTGTTGGGCTCGCTGTTCGACGTGGCCCCCGACACGCAGCCGGTGCTGGCACCACCGTGGGTCCCTGCCGCCGTTCCGCCGTTCTGGGAGCTGTTGGTTGACAGTCTCCGGCGCCGCGGCGCGGCCCTGGCCACCGCGTTCTCCACGCTCGCGCGTCCCGCCCAGTGGCTGCGCCACCTGCGGGCCGCTGCTGCGCCACTGCGGGAGTCCTTCGGCGAGGGCCTGGCGTCCCGCTCGTCCCTCAACGGCCCCATCGGGAAGTACCGCCGCCTGCTGGTCGTCCGCGCCGACCTCGACCGGGCGAAGGCGGTGGCCCACGCGCACGGGGCCAAGGTCAACGACGTCGTGCTGGCTGTCGTCACCGGCGGCACGCGGGCGCTGCTCCGAAGCCGGGGAGAGCTGGTCCCGGGGTTGCTCCTTCGGGCGTCGGTGCCGGTGTCGGTGCGCGGCTCCGGGGATCGGGCGGCCATGGGCAACCTCACCGGGCTGATGAGTGTTCCGCTCCCGGTCAACGAACCCGACCCCGTCCGCCGGTTGGAGACGATCGCGCGGGTGACCGTGGCACGCAAGCGCCGGCGGCGAGTGATCCGGGCATGGTGGCGTGGTGCCGGGCCTGGGCTCACCTGGTTCATGCACCACCAGCGGCTGGTGAACCTGCTGGTGAGCAACGTCCCCGGTCCCCCGGCGCCGCTGTCCTTCGCCGGCGCCCGGATTCTGGAGGTGTTCCAGCTCGGCGTGATCCAGGGCAACCTAAGGCTCAGCGTCGGCGTGCTTTCCTACGCCGGGCAGCTCAACTTCGGCATCCTCGCCGACGCCGAAGCCTTCCCGGACCTGGCCGTGTTCGCCAAAGGGCTCGGGGCCGCCTTGACCGAGCTGGGCGTGGCCGCGCCGATGCCGCAGCGAGCGGCCTGACGTGCGGACTCGAGAACCTGCGTCGTCCGAGCACGCGGTCCCGGCCATTCGCGGGCCGGTCGGCGTCCGAAGCCAGGACCATCGGCCCTGAGCGCCACCCATGCCGGCGGGGCAATGTCGGGAATGGAGGTGATCATGATGTCGGCAACCGTCGCGCTCGCGGCCCTGGGGCTGGCCTTCGTGTGCACCGGTCTGATGGTGGGCACGCGGGGAGCCGGCCTGTCCAAGGCGGTGCTGGGAAGCGTGGCGACGGAGCTCGCCGCCCACGCGAAGGTGCCCGTGCTGCTCAGCGGCGAGTCGAGTGGAGGCCAGACATGCATCACGTCGTGAAGGACCTGATGACCCGGGACGTCGTGACCGTGGATGCGCGCGCGCCCTTCCGGGAGGTGGTGGCCCTGCTGGACCGGCACCGCGTGAGCGCCTTGCCGGTCGTCGACGAGCGTGGGCGGCCGGTCGGCGTGGTGTCGTCGTCGGACCTGGTGCTCAAGCAGGACCTCGACGGGCGCGGAGCGTGGCTGGCCGGCGGGCGCCGCCGCAGGGAATTGGCCAAGGCGGCGGCGACGACCGCTGGGGCGCTGATGACCACTCCGACGGTGACCGTGGGGGCGCACCAGACGGTGGCCGAGGCAGCGAACCTGCTGCACTGCTTCTCCATCAACCATCTGCCCGTGGTGGACGGGGAGGGACGGCTGGTCGGCATCGTGAGCCGTGGTGACCTGCTCAGGGTGTTCCTCCGGACCGACGACGACATCCGGCGCGAGGTCGTCGAGGAGGTCCTCGGGAGGCCGTACGTGCTGGAGGCCGCGGAGATCCAGGTGGGGGTGGCCGGCGGTGTCGTCCGCCTGGACGGCAGCGTCGAGCGGCACAGCGACCTCGAGCAGGTTGTCGACCTCGTGCGAGCAGTTGACGGTGTGGTCGGGGTGGAGTCCCGTCTCACCTGCCGCGTCAGAGACGGCGCCGCGCCGCTGCGGCTCGTCCGCTGATCGGCACGGGCATGGCGGGACGTCGGACCCTGGGCACCGCCGCGCGCCGCGGGCAAGCTCGACCCATGCGGCTCGAGAAGTCGGCGTGGAACACGGTGGCCCTGCTGGCTGCGGGTGCCGGCCTGGCCGGGGGAGTGGGTGCCCGGCTCGCTGGCGCAGCCGGCCTGGGCGACGCCGTGCTCGCGCTGACCGTGGTGGGCGGGCTCGTCCCGCTGGCCGTGTCGGTCGCCCGCGACCTGGTCCGCCGCGAGCCGGGCGTCGACGTGGTCGCGCTCCTCGCCATGGCCGGGACGCTCGCGCTGGGGGAGGAGCTGGCCGGGGCCGTCATCGCGGTCATGCTCGCCACCGGGCGGCTGCTCGAGGCCTCCGCGGGGGAGCGGGCCCGGCGCGAGCTGAGCGCGCTGCTCGAGCGCGCCCCCCGGGTGGTGCACCGGTACCAGGGCGGCGGGCTCGCCTCGCCACCGCTCGGGGAGGTGCGCCCGGGGGACCGGCTGCTGGTCCAGCCGGGCGAGGTCGTCCCCGTCGACGGGACCGTGCTGGGGCCGGCCGCCGTGCTCGACGAGTCCGCCCTGACCGGGGAGGCAACCCTGGTCGAGCGGGCCACCGGCGACCCGGTCGCGAGCGGCGCGGTCAACGCCGGCGCGCCGTTCGACCTGCGTGCCACCACGACCGCGGCCGAGAGCACCTACGCCGGCATCGTCCGCCTGGTCGAGCAGGCGCAGGGCTCCAAGGCGCCGTTCGTCCGCCTGGCCGACCGCTATGCCCTCGCCTTCGTGCCGCTGACGCTCGCGCTCGCCGGGGCCGCCTGGGCGCTGTCCGGGGACCCCGTGCGAGCACTCGCGGTGCTGGTCGTGGCCACCCCCTGCCCGCTCATCCTGGCTGCGCCGGTCGCGATCGTCTCGGCGATCTCCAGGGCCGCGCGACGGGGCATCGTGGTCAAGAGCGGCGGGGTGCTCGAGCGCCTGGCCGGTGCGCGGGTGCTGCTGTTCGACAAGACCGGCACGCTCACGGCCGGCGCCGCGGCGGTCGCGGACGTGGAGGCAGCCGAGGGTGACACCGACGCGCTGCTGCGCCTGGCCGCCTCCCTCGACCAGGTCTCCCCCCACGTCCTGGCCGCGGCGATCGTCCGCGCCGCCGCCGAGCGCAGGCTCCCGCTCAGCCTCCCAACCGAGGTCGCCGAGGAGCCCGGGCAGGGCATCCGCGGCCGGGTCGACGGCCGCCGGGTCGCCCTCGGCAAGGCGTCGTGGGTGGCGCCGGGCCAGCCCTTGCCCCGTTGGGCGCGCCGGCTGCGCCGCCGCGCCACCTTCGACGGGTCGGCCACCGTGTTCGTCGCCGTCGACGGCACGCTGGCCGGCGCCCTCGGTCTGCGCGACCCGATCCGCCCCGACACCCCCCGCACCGTGCGGGAGCTGCGCCGAGCCGGCGTGCGCCGCATCGTGATGGTCACCGGCGACCACCCCGACGCGGCCGAGACGGTCGGCGCCGCCATCGGCGTGGACCAGGTGCTGGCCGAGCGGACCCCAGCCGACAAGGTCGAGGCGGTCCGGGCCGAGCGGGCCGGGGGCGTCACCATCATGGTCGGGGACGGCGTCAACGACGCGCCTGCCCTGGCCGCCGCCGACGTCGGCGTGGCCATGGGCGCCCGCGGCGCCACCGCCTCCTCCCAGGCCGCCGACGTCGTGCTCCTGGTCGACCGGCTCGACCGGCTGGCCGAGGCGATCCGCATCGCCCGCCGCGCCCGCCGGATCGCCCTGCAGAGCGTGCTGGCGGGGATGGGCCTGTCGCTGGCGGCGATGGCGGTGGCGGCGGCGGGCCTGCTCGCGCCACTGGCCGGAGCGGTCGTGCAGGAGGTCATCGACGTCGCCGCGATCGCCAACGCGCTCCGTGCGCTGCGCATCGAACAGGCCCGGACCGGGGCGCGGCGCCCCTCGCCGGAGGCGACCTTGCTCGGGGAGCGTTTCCGCCGCGAGCACCGCGAGCTGCTCGGCGCCGTGCACCACCTGCGCGTCGTCGCCGACCGTCTCGACGCGCTCCCACCCGCGGCCGCACTCGCCGAGCTGCGGGCCGCGTCCGGGTTCCTCGCCGGCCGGCTGCTTCCCCACGAGCGGGAAGAAGACGCCGCGCTCTACCCGGTCGTCGCCGAGCTGGTCGGGGGCGAGGACCCGACCGCGACCATGAGCCGCGAGCACGTCGAGATTGCCCACCTGGCCCGGCTGCTCGACCGCCTGCTCGACGACCTCGGGCCGGCCGGGCCCGAGCCCGCCGACCTGCCCGAGCTGCGGCGGGTGCTGTACGGGCTGCACGCGATCCTCAGCCTCCACTTCGCCCAAGAGGAGGAGGTATACCTGTCGCTGCTCGGTGAGGCGAGCGCCGCCACGGCCTGCTGACGCAGTCTCGCGGCGTCCCCTGAGTGCTGATCGTCCTCGCTGGTGCGGGACCTTCGCCCCTGGGCGCCGCGCACCGAAACGGGTTTGCTGATGTTGAGGTCGTGAGCGGCGCCGCTACCCCGGACCGGAGCAGCGTGCCCGCCGCCACCGGAAGGGAGGATGAGATGATCCGCTTCCTCGTCGCACTATTCCTGATCGCCCACGGGCTGATTCACGCCGCCATCTACGCAGCGCCGAAGCCGGCCGACGCCGAGGCGCCATTCGACCCGGGTCACTCATGGGCGCTGGCCGTCATCCACGTGGCGCCCCAGCCGGTCCGGACCGCAAGCACCAGCCTGGCATGGGCGACCGCGGTGCTGTTCGCCGTGTCGGCGGTCGCGCTGCTCCTCGACGTCGTGTGGTGGGCGCCGGTCGCCGCGCTCGCGGCTGCCGCGGGACTCGTGCTCAAGTTCGGCTGGTTCCACCCCTGGCTCACCGTCGCCGTGCTCCTCGACGTCGGTGGGCTAGCCGCCGTCGCGGCCGGCTGGCCGGCATCGTTGTTCTAGGAAAGGGAGGCACCGATGAAGGTTGCTGAGCGTTCCCGCCCGGTGCTCATCACCGCCGGCGCGGACGAGTCGCTGGCCGACGCGGCCGAGCGCATGCGCTGGTATGCGGTCGGGGCCCTGCCGGTCTACGAGCACCACGCGCTGGTCGGGATCGTGACCGAGCGCGACGTCACCGCCGCGGTCGCCGACGGTGTCGATCCCGCCCGCAGTCTGGTGCGGGACTACATGACCCCAGGACCGACCACCGTGGCGCCCGACGCCGACCTGGCCGACGCCATCCGGACCATGGCCGAGCTCGGCGTCCGGCATCTCCCGGTCGTCGAGCGCCATCGGCTGGCCGGCATGCTGTCGATCCGCGACCTGATCGGGACCGACCGCTGAACCTGCCTTCGGGGGGCGCGACGGCCAGGGGTCGAACGGCCTCCCGGTCGCGTGCCGTTCGGCACTCGGCCGGGCTGTTCGCCCGGGTGATCCTGGCAGCACGACGACACAGGAGGTGGCCACATGTTCGGAACGATCGTGCTCGCGGTGGACGGCTCGGAGCACTCCGAGCGGGCCGTGGACCTGGCCCGCAAGCTCGCCGCGGCCAGCGGCGACCAGGTCGTCGTCACCCACGTGACCGAGTACATGGTGGGCAGGGCAGCCGGCACGCTGGAGCTGGACGGCGACCAGTCGGGTATCGAGCAGGCCCGGCAGTACGCCAAGGACCTGGCCGACGCTGGGATCGCCGCGCAGCTCGAGCTGGCGCGGGTGCAGGCCGGGGCCGGGCACATCGCCAAGGCCCTGCTCGAGGCCGCCGACAAGCACGACGCTGGCGTGATCATCATGGGCTCGCGCGGCCGGACCGACCTTGCGTCGCTGCTGCTCGGCAGCGTCGCCCACAAGGTCCTCCATCTCAGCCACCGTCCGGTGCTGATCGCACGCTGACGCTGCTCGCCGTCGGTACCATCCGGACCGAGCTGGCCGGCCTCGTGGGACGGCACGCGACGTGCCAGAGCAAGGCGGCCGGCTCGGTCCGGCCGTCGTTGCTCGCGAACCTTGGTGCTCCCGAGCGGCTCAGCTCAGGCCCTGCCGTGCGCCGGCTCGTGCGCGCCCTTCTCTGGGGCCGCGAGCCACGCCGCGTAGTCGCCGCTCCGCACGAGGGGCTGAAACTCGTTGGCCATGCTCACGTACAACGACGGCACGGCGATGCCACGCCAGCGCAGGTCATAGACGATCTCGCGGGCGTGCCGCAGCGCCCTGATCCGGTCGCCGGTCACGGTCGACCACCTTCAGCTCGTCTCCCGTCACGCCAGCACCATGGCCGTGTCAGCCCACGACCAGCGTCTCCCGTCGCGCCAGCACCGTAGCCGCGTAGCGGTTGCGCCCATAGGGCCTGACGGCCCGCTCGCGGCGGGCCGTTCGCGTTCCGCCCGGGTGAACCGGTGCGCAGAGCTGCCGAGGTGCGCCCAGCACGGCGTCATGCCGAGGTCGGGCGGGCGCCGAGCCCCCGCAGGACGAGCGACCAGACGCCCTCGAAGGCGGCGTCGATGCCGGGCTCGGACCACTCCGGCGCGTGGGCCGGGTTGTGGAAGCGGCCGGTGGCGTCGAAGACGGCCCGGCCCGCGGCGGCCGGGTCGGCGGTGGCGAGCTCGCCGCGGGCGACGCCGTCGGCGACGATCCGGGCGAGCTGCCCGGCCAGGGTGTCGACGTGCGCTCTGGTCACCTCCCGGGCGTCGGCGGCGAGCTCCAGATAGGTGGCGAACAGCTCGGGGTCCTCGCGCGCCATCCTCCGCTTGGAGGCGACCAGGAGGTCGAGCCAGCGCCGCAACCGCTCCGGGCGGGGCTGTCCTCGGCCGCCACCGCCGCCAGCGGCGCCGACACGCGAGCGAGCCAGCGCTCGGTCACGGCGTCGCGCAGCGCGGCCTTGCTCGGGAAGTGCCGGTAGACGCTGCCGTGGCTGACGCCGAGGGCGCGGGCGACGTCGACGACGGTCGCCTTGGCCGGCCCGAAGCGACGCAGGACGTCCTCTGCCGTTTCGAGGATCCGGTCGGGTGTGAGGATCGACTCGTTCACCTCGCGACAGCTTCGCCGCGCTCGCTGTCGAGCGTGGCCAGCTGCGGTGCGGCGTAGCGGTCGCCCGCGGCGGCCCCGGGTGGCACCTCGTGGCGCCACAGCGACAGTGGTCTCATGCCGGTGAGGAGCGGCGCACCGCCTGGTGGTTCACCGGCCAGCTCGCAACGCGACCGGGCGGTACGACCCACCCCGCGGGCGGATGGGGCGCCGGCTGAGCACCACGGCCACCGCCACCAGCGCGAGGGTCGCCGCGACGGTACCCGGGCTGGTGGCCCAGACCGCCCGCATGCCGGCGGCCAGCCACCCGTCCGCCAGCCCCGGGTTGCCGACGGTCGCCACCCGCAACACCCACAGCCCGGCGGCCAGCGCCATCGACACGTTCGGGCCGATCCACATCGCCAGCAGCAGGCTCAGCGCCGACAGCAGCGTCATGGGGCCCAGCCACGAGATGACCAGATCGACCAGCCCGACCTGCGAGGCGCCCAGACTTACGACCGCCGACGCCGCAACCGCCAACGCGAGGTCGTAGCCGAAGATCAACGTCACCCTGGCCAGCAGCACCAACCGCGGCGACGTCGCCGTCACCGCCAACGCCTCGAACGCCGGATCGCGCTGCGGCCCGTACACGCCGGCGACGCCTGCGGTCGCGACCAGCGGCGCGACCAGCGACAGCACGGTCGCACCCGCGCCGTTGCCAGCCACCACGGCCAGGGCCACACCACACGCCATCACCATCACGGAGGCCAGCCACACCGACGGACGCACCAGCCGCAGCTCCGCGCGCAGCAACTGCCCGGCGAAACGCAGGCGCCGCTTGCGGACCGGCGGGGCCTGCGGGGCGAGCGCCGCCCGGGTCAGCACCGCGCGAACCACCGACGAGGAGCTCGGCGGCGCATCCACCGGCGCCACGGTCGCCGCGGCCACTGCCGTCCAGCCCACCAGCGCTGCGCGGCACGAGGGACAACCGATCAGGTGTGCCTCCACGGGCGCCAGCTCCGGCCCGGTCAACGTGCCGGCGGCGTACTCGGCGAGCGCGTCGGTAGGGTGCCGCATGCCGTCCCCACTCATGGCAGCTCCTCGACATACCCGCGGTCGGCCAACGCACGGGCCAGCGCCGCGCGGGCGTGGTGCAGCCGGCTCTTCACCGTCCCCAGCGGCACGCCCAGGATCTCCGCGATCTCCCGGTGCGGCACCTGGCCGGCGAACGCCAGCGCCAGTACCTCGCGGTGATACGGGGCGAGCGCATCGAACGCGTCGGCGATCGCCGCGTCCTGCGCATTGGCGATGGTCCACTCCGCCGGCCCAGGAGCCGGATCGGCCCAGCCTGAGAGGACAGCAGGCGGTAGGAATGTGATCGGTGCCCGCGACAGGAATCGAACCTGCGACCTTCTGCTCCGGAGGCAGACGCGCTATCCGCTGCGCCACGCGGGCTGGCGCGGCCGAGTCTACCGCATCGAGCAGCAGGAGTCCGTCGACCACCCTCCGAGAGGGACGGTTCCACAGCTTCGACGGGTGACCTTGAGGAGGCCCGGGGGCGTGCGATACTACGACCATGTCGAACACATGTTCGTTCGAGGGCTGTGCCAATGGTGTCGTCGCCAAGGGCTTCTGCACGGGGCATTACCGGCAGCATCGGGCAGGTGAGCCGCTCCGTTCCCTCAAGCCGTGGCAATCGACCAAGGGCGTGTGCAGCTTCCCCGAGTGCGGGCGGGAGCGCTACCGCAGCGGCTGGTGTAGAGCACACGCGGCGCAGCACTACAGCGGGCAACCCCTTGCTCCGCTACCTGTCCCGAGGAGCGGCTGTGACTTCGAAGGATGTCCCAATCCGCACCGCGCCAAGGGATACTGCTCCAGCCACCTGTGGCAGCTCGACCAGGGCAAGCAGCTCACACCCCTGCTCGGACGGAGCGGCAGGAAGCACGACCGCTGCACCTATCCCCAATGCGGGAGAAAGCACAGCGGCAACGGCCTCTGCCGGAGCCACAACTCACAGCTTCAGCGGGGCCAGGAGCTGCGGCCGATCACGCCGCGGCCCAACCGCGACGTGCGCCATGTCACCAAGCAAGGCTACGTTCTCGTGCGCGCCCCCGAGGGGCACCCGAACGCCAAGAAGAACGGCTACATCTTCGAGCACACCCTGGTGATGACGACGGTCTTGGCCGCCCACTCCGGCAGGGTGAGAGCGTCCATCACAAGAACGGGCTCAAGGACGACAACCGGGCCGACAACCTGGAACTCTGGTCTCTGCATCAGCCCAAGGGAGGGCGCGTGCAGGACAAGATCGAGTGGGCGCGGTGGTTCATCAGGGAATACGGCGACGCCTTCCTCGAGTAGCGAGGAGGGTATCGGCCCCTCGAGTAGCGAGGAGGGTATCGCCGCGGAGCCGTCGGAGGCGCGTCCGGCCAGGTCGAGAGGGGCGGGCTACGTTGTGGACACCCTTGCGGGTGGTGTCGGGCGCAGGGTGGCGCGTATGGTTACCAATCCGGACATGATCGTGTCCATGTCATGGAAGCTGCTGCGTAGAGGCCCTGTGCTATGCTCCCCCCCACCCCGCGTCGCCGCCCGATGTTCCCGCCTGCGCACTCTGGGTCCCCTTTATGACCAATGCTCGTATCCTGGTCGTCGATGACGATCGGGTCATCCAGCAGCTGCTCAAGGTGAACCTCGAGCTCGAGGGCTACGAGGTCGAGATCGCCTCGGACGGCGAGGAGGCGCTCACCTCGTTCGGGATGTTCCAGCCGCACCTGGTGCTGCTCGACATCATGATGCCGAAGCTGGACGGCTGGGAGGTCTCCCGCAGGCTCAAGGACACGCCCGGTGGCCCGACCGTCCCGATCGTCCTGCTGTCCGCCCGGGCCCAGGACACCGACGTCAAACGGGGCAGCGAGCTGGGGGTGGCCGCGTACGTGACCAAGCCGTTCGATCCGATCCAACTGCTCGACCTCGTCGCGGACCTGTTGACCCGCCGGAACTACCGCGGCGCGAGCCCGGGGCTGCAATGAGCCCGGCTGCGATGCTTCCCGTCCAGCGGGAGCTGTCCGACCTGTTCGCCGTGGCCCTGCGCCGCGCCGCAGCGGCGGGGGAGCTCGACCTCGACCCGGAGGCGATCGGCACGCCGGTGCTCGAGCGGCCCCGCCAGGCCGAGCATGGCGACTGGGCCACCAACGTCGCCCTGGTGCTGGCCAAGGCGGCCAAGGCTCCACCTCGCAAGGTGGCCGAGGCGATGGTCGCCCACCTCGAGATCCCGGACTGGGTGGCCGGGGCCGAGGTCGCCGGGCCCGGCTTCGTGAACGTGCGGCTCGCCCAGGGCTGGTTCGCCGACCTGGTGCGCCGCGTGGTCGCGGCCGGCGACGGCTTCGGCCGGGTCGCGATCGGCGAGGGCCGCAAGGTCCAGGTCGAGTTCATCTCGGCCAACCCCACCGGGCCGCTGCACGTCGGCAATGCCCGGGGCGCCGCCCTGGGCGACTCGCTCGCCCGCCTGCTCGACGCCGGTGGCTACGAAGTGGAGCGCGAGTACTACTTCAACGACGCCGGCCGCCAGATCGAGCTGCTCGGGCAGAGCGTCGAGGCTGCCTACCTGTCGCTGCTTGGGCGCTCGGTCGACCCGCCCGAGGACGGCTACAAGGGCGACTACATCGGGGAGCTGGCCAAGGCGCTCGAGGCCGGGCGGGGTGACTCCCTGGCCGAGCTCGACAGCGGCGCCCGCCGGGAGCTGATCACCGACTGGTCGTACCGGCAGATGCTGGTCGCCATCCGCGAGACCCTCGAACGCTTCGGCGTCCACTTCGACGTGTGGTTCTCCGAGCGCACCCTGCACGAGTCGGGCGCCATCCTCACCACCATCGAGGAGCTGCGCCGGCTCGCGGTGGTCGAGGACCGGGACGGGGCGGTGTTCCTGCGTACGACCGCGTTCGGCGACGACAAGGACCGGCCGCTGGTCCGCTCCAACGGGGTCCCGACCTACTTCGGGGCCGACGCCGCCTACATCCGCGACAAGTTCCAGCGCGGCTTCGACACCGTGATCTACGTCTGGGGCGCCGACCACCACGGGTACGGGCCCCGGATGCGGGCCATCGTCAGGGCCCTCGGTCACGGGGACGAGGCCATCGAGCTCCTCGTCTTCCAGTTCGTGAACCTGCTCCGGGGCGGCGAGCCGGTACGGATGAGCAAGCGCGCTGGCGACTACATCCTCTTCGACGAGCTGATCGAGGAGGTCGGCAAGGACGCCGCGCGCTACACGATGCTGCGCTACTCGCCAGACGCCCCGATCGACTTCGACATCGAGGTGGTCACGCGCCAGTCGATGGACAACCCGGTCTACTACGTCCAGTACGCCCACGCGCGCATCTCGAGCGTGCTGCGCCAGGGCCGGGAGCAGGGGTTCGCCCCCGTGCCGGTGGAGCAGGCCGACCTCGGGCTGCTCGTCCACCCGATGGAGGCGGCCCTGCTCCGTCAGCTCGCCGCGCTGGAGGAGCTGGTCGCGGTGGCCGTCCGGCAGCGCGCCCCCCACCGCCTGACCCGCTACGCGGAGGACCTGGCGGCGGTGTTCCACCGGTTCTACGGCGAGTGCCGGGTGCTCACCGGCGACCTGGCCCTGTCGAGCGCCCGCTGGTGGTTGTGCGTGGCCACCCGCCAGGTGCTGGCCAACACCCTCGGCCTGATCGGGGTGGACGCGCCCGAGCGCATGTGACCGGGCGACCGAGCCGCCGTAACACGCGGCAGGGGTGCCGCCGAGGGCTCCCGTCGGGCAAGATGGTCCCCTGTTGGCGCCGTAGGCTGGGGTCGACCCAGGGCGGCGCTACGGTCCGGGGCTGACCTCGCCCCGGGGTGGACGCGCGGGGGGCCCGGGCCCGGCCTCTGCAAGAGGGGACTCCGGGTTCCAGGTCCGGGCGCCGCCCGGCGCGCGGGATGAAGACGAAAGGGCGGGAGCACGTGGGCGAGCCGGTCAGGGTCGGCATGCTGGGGTGCGGCGTGGTCGGCACCGGGGTGGCCCGGCTCCTGGTCGACCATGCCGTACGGGTCGCCGACCGGGCCGGCGTACCCATCCACCTGCATCGCGTCGCGGTGCGCGACGTGACCCGCAAGCGCGACCCGGCGGTCGACCCGACCCGGATCACCGGCCACGCAGCCGAGGTGGTCGCCGACCCCGACGTGGACGTCGTGGTCGAGGTCATGGGCGGCATCGAGCCCGCCCGCAGCCTCATCGTCGAGGCCCTGCGGCTCGGCAAACCGGTGGTCACCGCCAACAAGGAGCTGCTCGCCACCCATGGCGACCAGCTCTTCGAGGCCGCCGACGCGGCCGGGGTGGACCTCAAGTTCGAGGCGGCGGTGGCCGGCGCGATCCCCATCATCCACCCGCTCAAGGAGTCGCTGGCCGGGGACCGCCTGCGCCGTGTCCTCGGCATCGTCAACGGGACCACCAACTACATCCTCTGGCGCATGGCGTCGACCGGGGCGAGCTACGCCGAGGCGCTGGCCGAGGCGACCGAGCTCGGGTACGCCGAGCCGGACCCGTCCGCCGACGTCGAAGGGTTCGACGCCGCCGCCAAGTGCGCGATCCTGGCCAGCCTGGCCTTCAACACGCGGGTCGTGGCGGGCGACGTCTACCGGGAGGGCATCACCGACGTCACCGCCGCCGACATCGCCGCGGCGGCCCGGATGGGCTACACGGTCAAGCTGCTCGCCATCGCCGAGGAGGTGGGCGACGAGGTGAGCGTGCGCGTGCACCCGGCAATGGTCCCGGACGGTCACCCGCTCGCCGGCGTGACCGAGGCGTACAACGCGGTGTTCGTGGAGGGCGACGCGATCGGCCAGCTCATGTTCTACGGGCGCGGGGCCGGTGGGCTGCCGACCGGCTCGGCCGTGCTCGGCGACCTGGTCGAGGTGGCCCGCAACCGCGCCCAGGGCGCCCGCGGGGTGGGCTGCACCTGCCTGTACCAGCGGCGGGTGCGCGGCATGGAGGACGTCGACACCCAGTACTACCTGGCCCTGGACGTGGTCGACCGGCCGGGCGTGCTGGCGCAGGTGGCGGCCGTGTTTGGCGCGCACGGCGTGTCGATCCGGTCGGTCCTGCAGCGCGGCAAGGGCGACCAGGCCCAGCTCGTGCTGGTCACCCACCTGGCCAAGGAGGGGGCCATGCGGGCCACCCTGGCCCGGCTGGCCGACCTCCCGGTGGTCAGCAGCCTCGCCAGCGTCATGCGGGTCGAAGGGGAGGAGGCGGACGAGGCGATGCTCCGATGAACCGGAGGGGTCCGTGGAACCTGCGGAGGGGTCCGTGGAACCTGCGGAGAGGTCCGTGGAACCCCGCGGGGGGATCCCGGTGGATCGGGGGGGTGCCCCGGTGAACATGACCGCGCGCCGGGCCTGGCCCGGGGTGGTCGAACGCTACCGCGACCGCCTCCCGGTCGGCCCGAGCACACCGGTGGTCACCCTGCTCGAGGGCGGCACCCCGCTGCTGCCGGCGCCCGTGCTGTCGGCCCGCACCGGCTGCGAGGTGCACCTGAAGATCGAGGGCGCCAACCCAACCGGCTCGTTCAAGGACCGGGGCATGACCGTGGCGGTCTCCAAGGCGGTGGAGGAGGGCAGCAGGGCGGTGCTGTGCGCCTCCACGGGGAACACCTCGGCCTCGGCGGCCGCCTACGCGGCCCGGGCCGCCCTCACCTGCGCCGTGCTGGTCCCGGATGGCAAGGTCGCCGCGGGCAAGCTCGCCCAGGCGCTCGTCCACGGCGCCACCGTGCTGGCCGTGGACGGCTCCTTCGACGACTGCCTGACGCTCGCCCGCGACCTCGCCGACCACTACCCGGTGACGCTGGTGAACTCGGTCAACCCGTTCCGCATCCAGGGGCAGAAGACGGTCGCGTTCGAGATCGTCGAGGCACTCGGCCGGGCCCCGGACGTGCACTGCATCCCGGTCGGGAACGCGGGCAACATCACCGCCACCTGGCTCGGCTACCGGGAGGCGGCCGAGCTGGGGCTGGCAGCCGCGCGCCCGGTCATGCGCGGGTTCCAGGCGGCGGGTGCGGCGCCGCTGGTCCACGGCCAGCCGGTGCCGAGGCCCTCGACGATCGCCACCGCGATCCGCATCGGCAAGCCGGCCTCGGCCGCCGGGGCCAGGCAGGCGGTGGCGGAGTCGGGCGGCGGGCTGGCCGCGGTGACCGACCGGCAGATCATGGCCGCCTACCGCCTGCTCGCCCGCGAGGAGGGAGTCTTCGTGGAGATGGCGTCGGCGGCTGCCGTAGCCGGCCTGCTCGCTCTGGCCGCCGAGGGCTCGATCGAGCGGGGCAGCCTGGTGGTGGCCACCCTCACCGGTAACGGGCTGAAGGACCCGGACTGGGCGGTGAACGGCGCCCCGCCGCCGCTGCAGATGCCGGTGGATTCTCGGGCGGCCGCCCGGGCGCTGGACCTGGAAGGCTAGGTCCCGGTAGTCCTCGGCCGATCCCCCGCGCCGTTGCAGGTATTGCTGCGCCTACTCCTGGAACACCTGCAGCTCGGAGGCCCGCACGTTCAGGCCCTGGAGGCTCGCGGTGTCGCAGTCGGTGGCGGCCCTGGGGTCGTTGTCCTGCTCACCCTGGTAGTCGGGCGCGCCCGTGCACTGGCTGTTGAGGACCACGAACCGGACGTAGGTCGCCTCGGCCGACGGGATCTTGAACGAGCGGAGCTGCAGCTCGGGCGCGCGGGGTCGCGGCCGGACGGCCGGGAAGGCGTCGGCCGGGCTGGTGTAGGCGACCGTGAAGTCGCTGGCGTCCAGGCAGTCCACCGTGGCCGTGACCACGCAGGTCTGGAGCTGGAACTGCCGCAGGGCGGTGAAGCGGTTCTGGCCGCCCGGGTCGGCTGTGTTCGTCGGGTCGAGCGGGCGGTTGAGGGCGCTCACCTGCACGCGGCCGATCCTGTGCCAGGGCTTGGCCGGGTCCAGGTGGACGCTGACCGAGCGGCCAGGCACGGGCGCGCCGAGCGACGCCCAGTTGGTGGCCTCGGTGTCGTCGATCAGGCTGGTCTGGTTGACGCCGTCGCCGCCGACCGTGGCGCCGTTGGTGCTGGATGCCAGGTTGGCGGGCAGCACGACCCTGACATCGCTGACCCGGTTGGCGATCACCTTGACCTTCAGGCGCTTGTGCCCGAAGCCGTTGGCCCGCACCACGAACTCGTAGGTGCCGGGAACCATCACGACGCTGCTCGAGAGCGACGTGGCCGCGTCGGTGTCGGCCACCGGGGTCACCCTGGCCTCGAAGGGGCCGACGAAGAGCTGGGCGCCGGCGACCGGGCCACCCCGCTCGTCGACGGGCCGGAAGGCGACCTGGCCCTCGGGCGCGAACGGCGAGCTGAAGCCCGGGACGGGCTGGCCGTCGGCGGTGCCGGTAGTGGAGGCGTCGGTGCCCATGCCGTGGCGGGCGAAGACATCCCACAGCAGGACCTGGTTGGCCCCGCCGAAGCGGAGCTGGTCGGCGGCCAGGTAGGCGTCGCGGGCGTCGAGCATACTGACCTGCGAGGGCATCAGCAGGAAGGCGTCCATCAGCGTCTGGATCCAGCGCCGGTTGCCCGGGCACCGGTCGGCCGGGCGCCTGCCGTCCGCGCAGGCCTGCTGGAGGGCGCGGTTGCGGGCGGGGAAGGACTTGTTGTACCTGGCCACCAGGACCTGGCGGATGGCGAAGTTGACCCCCGCCCAGATCTCGCCGTCGGCGTGCACCTGGGGCCCGGTCACGTCGTAGCCGACGTCGGAGTAGTTGACCGGCTTGCGGTCCAGCGCCCAGTTGCGGATGCCGGCCTTCTTGTCGCCGGTCACGTAGGGACCGACCGCCCAGGGGCTCTCGCCGTTGATGGGCACGTAGCCGTTCTCGTTGAGGTACTCCATGGCGACCAGGTCCGACCAGGCCTCGCCCATCGCCCCGGCCTGCGCGCCTTGGAGGCCGTTGTCGGGGCCGGCCACCATCCGGTTGGAGATGGCGTGGGTGTACTCGTGGCCGATGACGGTCATGTCGAAGTCACCGTCGACGCAGGGCGAGTAGAACGCCGCCGCGATCGGCTGCCACAGGTACATGTTGGTGATCGGCGCCATCCCGTCAGGGGGCGTGATCTGGTTCGCGTTGTCCCGGGCGAGGAAGCCTGGCGGCCCGCCCACGAGGCCGCCGGCCTGCGCGTTGCCCTGCTCGGGGTCGCCCCCGAGGCCGCCCAGGCCGAAGTTGGAGCGCTGCAGGTTGAAGGTCTGCTCGGTGAAGCCGAGGAAGTACGCGAAGTCGTGCATCCGGTTGTGCATCGCGAACAGGTTCACAAGCGACGCGTCGATGTCGTTGCGCTGCGGCGAGGTGAACGTGTCGGGGTTGCAGCGCTCCCTGTCCCACTGGTCGGTCCAGGCGTAGGTGTACTTGCGGTCCGGCCGGGCGGTGGCCGTGTTGGCACCCACCGTGAACGGGTCGGCGCTGTTCCAGTTCTCGACCGAGCGGGCCGCGTTGCCCGAGGTGGTGTTGGTCGACTGCGGGTCGTCGGTGACGTGGTCGACCAGGTTCTTGCGCAGCAGCACATCGCCGGTCCGGGCGTCCACGTAGCTGGTGAACGCGAGCGGGTCGCCCAGGGCTGCGTTGTCGAACACGATCGTCTCCCAGGCCGGCCGCACGCCCTGGGTGGGCGTTGGCAGCGCCCGCAGGCGGGCCCGCTGGACGCTGGCGAACCCCTTGGCGGACAACGTCGTCCAGCCCTGGTCGGTGCCCTTGACCGCGATGTCGGCGCTGGCGACCTGGCGGCCCAGGTCGGCCGCTGCGGCCCGCCAGGCGTCCTGGGCGGCCACGCTCGCAGCGGCCGGCGCGTTGCCGTCGCCGGCGACCGAGGAGGACGCGTAGGCGATCTTGCCGCCGGTGACGGCGACGGTGAGCAGGCCGTCGTTGGCGGCCGGGAGGTCACCGAACCGCTGGCTGAAGGTGACCGCGCTGCCCGTGCCGACACGGGTCTTGGTGACCACCTCGAGCGCGTCGACGCCCTTGGCGGAGAGGCGGAACAGCTCGCGGTTGCGTTTGACCCAGGTCCTGGCGGCCACGCCGTCGTTGGCGGGCAGCCCGGTGGCCAGCCATCCCTTGGGCTTGAACATCGAGCCCGGGGTGCCAAAGGCGTTCCAGCGCACCTTCGCCCCGGTGGCCAGCTTCGTCTGCCTGGCGCTGGCCCGGACCCGGCCCGGGCGGGCGTCGCGGTCGGTGCGGGCGCCGAGCTCGCCCTGGATGCTCGGCTCGGGGGTCTTGGCTGGTGGGGGAGCGGCGGTGGCGGGCAGGGAGGAGGCGACGAGGGCGAGGAGGGCCGAGAGGACGAGCAGGGTCTCCCCGAGCCGGCGTGTCGTGCGGAGCTTTGCGAGCATCGATGCTGCTCCCTTCCGCCACGACCGTGCGGTGGCTGGCGGCGTGTGCGACGACGGCGCAGACCGCTGGCGGACCGGCCGCGCTGCCCGCGCGGATATGCGCCGGGACGGGCGATCCGTCATGACTTCTATGCAGCCATCCGGCTCGTGTCAACCCTTTGTCCAAGTGACTCCCCAAAGGAAGATCTGCCCGGCCGGGGTCGCCACGAGGGCGCACGAGGGGCGTCCGGCGGGTAGGCTCCCGGCTCCATGACCGCTCGCATCCACGTCCAGGCACCCGCCACCAGCGCCAACCTCGGCCCCGGGTTCGACACCGCCGGTCTGGCGCTGGACTGGTGGGACCGGCTCGAGCTGATCCTCGACCCGGCGCCCGGGGCCGCGCTCACCTCCATGCAGGTGACCGGGGAGCAGGCCGAGCTGATCCCCACCGGGGCAGGCAACCTGGTCAGGCGGGCGATGGCCCGGCTTGCCGAGCGCGTGGACGCCGACCTGCCCGAGGTCCATCTCTCGCTGGTCAAGGGGTTCCCGCTCGGGCGTGGCTTCGGCTCGAGCGCCGCCGCCGTCGTGCTCGGCCTGCTCGCGGCGCGGGCCCTGCTCGCCCCCGGCCTGCCCGTCGCCGAGGTCCTCGACCTGGCCACCGAGCTGGAGGGCCATCCCGACAACGTCGCCCCCTGCCTGGCCGGTGGCGCGACCCTGAGCTGGCGGGAAGGCGGGCTGGTCCGCTCCAGGCCGGTGGCGGTCCACCCCGACCTGGTCGCGCTCGCGCTGGTCGCGCCGGAGGCGATGCCGACCCGGGAGGCCCGCCGCCTGCTGCCCGAGCGGGTGCCCTTCGCCGACGCCGCCCACACCGCGAGCCGGGCGGCCCTGTTGCCGCTCGCCCTTGCCGGCGAGTTCGACCTGCTCCTGCCGGCAACCGACGACGTGCTCCACCAGCCGCCGCGGCTCGCCCGCGCCCCCGGGACCGCGGCCCTGCTCGAGCTGCTGCGCGCCCAGGGCCACGCCGCGTTCCTGTCCGGGGCTGGTCCGTCCCTGCTCGTCCTGGCGCCGCGACCGGGCCTCGACGAGCTGCGCGCGGTCGCCGACGAGGCGGTCGAGGGGAGCGGCTGGCGCGTCGAGACCCTCGAGGTCTCCCGTTCGGGCGCGGAGGCCACGGCAACGACTTGAGCAAGGTTACGCAGGACCATTGAGCCGCCCTATAGCCCCACGTAGACTCCGTCAAGTCCTCGGAGCCTGCGCCGAAGAGGTTCGCGGACTCCCTCCCCTGCATCGCACCGCTGCGGAGCGTGCCCACGTGACCAACGACGTGACCAACGCGACCTCGCCCGAGAAGGTGACCTCGCCCGAGGGCGAGGAGTTCTTGCTGGCGGACGAGTCGGCCAACCGCGTCCTGGTCAAGGGCGTCACCGCCGTCCTGCGGGCCCGGACCGAGCAGCTGTGGTCCACCAAGGAAGGGGACATGTTCCTGTTCGCCGACGCCGAGGGGAACCTCGACCCGGACAAGGCGATCGGCGCCGGCCTCTACTACAAGGACTGCCGCTTCCTCTCCGACTTCGTGATGAAGGTCGACGGCCGCGACCCGCTGCTGCTGTCGACCTCGGCCGACCGCGCCTACATGAGCCACATCGACGTCGCCAACCAGGACCTCTACGAAGGCGACGACGGCGAGGTCACCGCCCTGCAGGGCACGGTCAACATCCGGCGCACCCGGGTCATCAACGGGCGGCTCTACGAGCGCATCCGCATCCGCAACTACAACGAGACGCCCGTCGACCTGACCGTCGAGCTCTCCTTCGGCACCGACTTCGCCGACATCTTCGAGGTCCGGGGCCTGAAGCGCACCACCCGGGGCAAGCTCGCGGTGCCCAAGGCCGACAAGGGCTCGGCCGTGTTCGCCTACAAGGGCGAGGACGGCGCCTTCCGCGAGACCCGGATCGCCTTCGAGCTGCCCCCGACCCAGATCGAGGTGGAGGGCGACCTGGTGGTCGCCTCCTGGCGGGTGCGCCTCGAGCACAACGACTTCGAGGTCATCCCGATCACCGTCGAGCCGCGGGTGGACGGCGCCCACCCGGTGCCCAAGCCGTTCGACACCGCCGTGCAGGACCTACGCCGGTCCTACGAGGCCTGGGAGCGGTCCTGCACCCGCATCTGGACCGACAACGAGCTGTACAACTCCCTACTCACCCGGGGCATGCGCGACCTGCGGGCGCTGCGCACGCCGACCCCGTCCGGCGACATCGTGGCGGCCGGCATCCCCTGGTTCGTGGCCCCCTTCGGCCGTGACGCACTGATGACCTGCCACCAGACCCTCATGCTGAACCCGGAGCTGGCCCAGACGACCCTCAAGGTGCTGGCCGCCTACCAGGCCGACGAGGCCGACGAGTGGCGCGACGCCGAGCCGGGCAAGATCCTGCACGAGCTCCGCCAGGGGGAGCTGGCCGGCGCCCACATCATCCCCCACACCCCCTACTACGGCTCGGTCGACTCCACGCCGCTGTGGCTGCTGCTGCTCGGGACCTACTACCGGTGGACCGGCGACCTCGACTTCTGCCGGGAGATGCTGCCCCACGTCGAGCGCGCCCTGACCTGGGTCGACCATCACGGCGACCAGGACGGGGACGGCTTCCTCGAGTACCAGCGCCAGAGCCCGCGCGGGCTGGCCAACCAGGGCTGGAAGGACTCCCACAACTCGGTCGTGCACACCGACGGGCGGCTCGCCGAGGGCCCGATCGCCCTGGCCGAGGTGCAGGCCTACGTCTATCTGGCCAAGTGGCGGATGGCCGAGGTCTACGACGCGCTCGGCTTCTCCCCGCGCGGCGCCGCCCTGCGGCGGGAGGCGACCGAGCTGAAGGCCCGCTTCAACGAGCGGTTCTGGGTCGAGGAGGAGCAGTACTTCGCCATGGCCCTGGACGGCGCCAAGCGGCCGGTGACCACGGTGACCTCCAACCCGGCCCACGGCCTGTACTGCGACGTCGTCGACCCTGACAAGGCCAACGCGATGGCCAGGCGGCTGCTCGCGCCGGACATGTTCTCCGGGTGGGGCATCCGGACCATGTCCAAGTCCGCGCGCGCCTACAACCCCATGAGCTATCACAACGGCTCCATCTGGCCGCACGACAACGCCTTCATCGGGGCCGGGCTGAAGCGCTACGGGCATTCCAAGGCGACCAACCGGGTCGCCACCGCCATGTTCGACATGGCGGTGAACGTCGACTACATGCGCCTGCCCGAGCTGTTCTGCGGCTTCACGCGGCGGGCGCCCAACCGGCCGGTCGCCTACCCGGTGGCCTGCGCCCCCCAGGCCTGGGCGGCGGGCGCCCCGTTCCTGCTCCTGCAGGCGATGCTCGGCATCTCGGCCCGGGCCCACGAGAACCAGGTGACCATCAACAAGCCGCTGCTACCGCCGTGGCTCAACATGGTCGAGCTCCACAACCTGCGCGTGGGGCAGTCGACGATCTCGGTCGTCTTTCGCCGTCAGGGCGAGACGACCGGCTTCTCCCTGCTGGAGAAGGAGGGCAACGTCCGCGTGCTCATGGAGGAGTGACCGGGCGCCGACCGCGAGACTGTTGCGCGCGGTGCCCTCGGCCCCTACAATGCGAGAGGTCTCCGTCGCTGGCCATTTCGGTCGACGCCCCCGCCACCTCGTCTCATCGCTTCGAGCGAACCCTGTAGCCACAAGCGCAGATCGTCTTTGCGATAGTCGGGAGTGTCCGGCAGGGTGGTCATTGTCCCTGGGGGTGGACGTCCAGCCGGCCAGCGGCGACAGATCGCCAGTTCCTAATCGAATGAGCTGCCGAGCTCGCGTGATTTCACACCTCGGCGGAGGTTGGCTCTTCGGCTGAAGGTGTCTCCGGCACGACGGTAGACGACACTTCGCAATGTTGCGCGGGGCTCCGTGCTGGTTGGGCCTGGAGCCTGGTGGCAGGAACAGGAGCAGACGCGGGATCTTCCTCCGGGGTGCCCCTCCGCGGCACCGAGCCCTCTAGCTCCCTCGATCAATCGACGACACGGGCGGCGTGCGCCCGAGCATCACCCCGGCGGTGTGCGGCCGCCGGCACGAACCACCACAGGAAGGTGAAGATGGCAACCACCGAACGCGACGTCCTCCAGGGAAAGGTGCTGCCCGAGCTGCAGGCGATCGCCTCGTCGATGGGAGTCCAGGGCTACCAGCGACTCCGCAAGGCCGATCTCATCGGTGCCATCATCGCCAAGGCCCAGGGCGTCGAGTTCGAGCCGTCCAACCGCCCGTCGACCCGGTCCCGGCGTGCCACGGAGGCCGAGCCCACGCTGACCGACACGGCAGCCAGCGACCAGCCCGTGCTGCCCGAGGCCGACGACAGCCCTGCCGGTCAGGGCGACGACGGCGGCCAGCGGCGCAGCCGCCGCCGCGGGCGGGGCGGGGACGCCGCCCAGCTGGCCGACCCGGCCGCCAACGGCGAGGGCGGCCCGGCCGGCGAGACCGCCCCGGGCGGCACCCCGGCCCTGGCGGCCAGCCCGAACGGCAGCGCAGTGGCTGTGGCGCCCGCCGGCCAGGACGCCGGCGACCGGCCGGTGGCCGTACCTGCCCCCGCCGACTCCGTCCTGGCCTCGCGCGCTCCCTTCGACGAGGCTGCGCGCGCCCCGGGCGACCTGGGCACCACGACCGCTGGCGACACCAGCGGCGCCGCCGGGCAGGGCCGGGAGCCCGGCGCCCAGGGCCAGCCGGCCGAGACCGAGACGCGGTCGGGGCCCACGTCCGCCGACGGGCAGCAGCCCGCTGGCGACGGTCAGGGCCGGGGCGCCCAGGGGCAGCCGGCCCAGGGGCAGCCGGCCCAGGGGCAGCCCGACGGGCAGGGCAGGGGCGACCAGGGACCGCGCCGGGACTGGAACGCCAACCAGGGCCAGGGCGGCAACCAGGGCCAGGGCGGCAACCAGGGCCAGGGCGGCAACCAGGGCCAGGGCGGCAACCGCTGGGAGCAGGGCCAGCAGCAGGGCGGCGGCCGGCGGAGCCGCAACCGCAGCCGGAACCGCAGCCGCAACCGCCAGTTCGCCGAGCAGGGCGGCGTGGCGGTCATGGAGCGGCCCGACCTCCGCGGTGGCCAGGCCGGCGACGACCGCCCCGAGGTGGTCCGCACCGGCACCCTCGACATCCGCTCCCAGGACGGCTACGGCTTCCTTCGGGTGGGCAGCTACCTGCCCGGCCCCGACGACGTCTACGTGCCGCTTTCGATGATCCGCCGGCTCGGCCTGCGCCGCGGCGACGAGATCGAGGGCACCGTCAAGCTGCCGCGCGACTCCGAGAAGTACGCGGCCCTGTCCCGGGTGGACAAGGTCAACGGCAGGGACCCCGAGGAGGCCCGCAACCGCGTGGACTTCAAGGACCTGACCCCGCTCTACCCGCAGGAGCGGCTGCGCCTCGAGCACAACCCGACCGAGATCTCGACCAGGGTCATGGACCTGATGTGCCCGATCGGCAAGGGCCAGCGCGGGCTGATCGTCTCGCCCCCCAAGGCGGGCAAGACGATGCTGATGAAGCAGATCGCCAACGCGATCACCGACAACAACCCCGAGGTCATCCTGATCATCCTCCTGGTCGACGAGCGGCCGGAGGAGGTCACCGACATGCAGCGCTCGACCAAGGCGCGGGTCATCTACTCGACCTTCGACCGGCCGAGCGAGGACCACTGCCAGGTGTCGGAGCTGACCATCGAGCGGGCCAAGCGGCTGGTCGAGTACGGCGACGACGTGGTGATCCTGCTCGACGGGATCACCCGCCTGTCGCGCGCCTACAACCTGGCCACCCCGGCCAGCGGCAAGATCCTCTCCGGTGGCGTGGACTCCTCCGCCCTCTACCCGCCCAAGCGGTTCTTCGGGGCGGCCCGCAACCTGGAGGACGGCGGCTCGCTGACGATCCTGGCCACCGCGCTGGTCGACACCGGCTCGCGCATGGACGAGGTCATCTTCGAGGAGTTCAAGGGCACCGGGAACATGGAGGTGCGGCTGGACCGCAAGCTGTCGGAGCGGCGCATCTTCCCGGCCCTGGACGTCGACGCCTCCTCCACCCGTAAGGAGGAGCTGCTGCTCACCGAGGAGGAACTGGTGGTGGCGTGGAAGCTCCGCCGCGTGCTCGGCGCCCTCGACCCGGCCCAGGCCCTGGAGCTCGTGGTCGACAAGATGCGCGCAAGCAAGACGAACGCCGAGTTCTTGCGGGTGATCCAGCGGGCGAACATCAACTAGCGGGTGGTCGGTGGAGGTCGCCGGCCGGGTGTCTGCCGGCGGTCCTCTGTCCATGTGGGGGGAGCTCGCTCCCCCCACATGGACAGAGGACCGCCAAGAGCGCCTGTGCCATGGCCCGGCGGATCCCGCTGCTGCCACTGCCCCCCAACAGCGCCTGTGCCAGCTTGCTGGGGATCCGTGGGTGCACCAGGACACGCTCCCCTCCACGGCCCCCCAAGGGCGCCTGTGCCATGGCCCGGCGGGTGCCGGAATGCGCGGGCCGTGGCTGGCGTTGCAGCAGACGTGTGCGCACCGAGACCGCTGCGGCCGGGTAGAGTAGGATCGGTCGGTTCGCCTCGGGGGGCCGTCCGCTGTCGGCAGCGGATGTGGCCGCGCAACGCGTACGAGGACTCGAGGTTTTCCTTTCAAGGAGCGTCAACCCCATGAAGCAGGGCATCCACCCTGAGTACAAGGTCACGACCGTGCACTGCTCGTGCGGCGAGACCTTCCAGACCCGCTCCACGTCCGCCGCCTCCGACCTGCGGGTCGACCTCTGCTCGAAGTGCCACCCGTTCTACACGGGCAAGCAGAAGCTGGTCGACGCCGGTGGCCGGGTGGAGCGGTTCGAGCGTCGCTACGGCAAGCGCAAGACCCCCGAGGCGCGGGCCTGAGGCCCGCGCCGGCGAGCGGAGCGCGGCAATGGCCGACGAGGCCGTGAGCGGCCAGCCGGTCTACTACGGCGGCCAGGCGGTGCTGGAGGGCGTGATGATGCGCGGCCAGGACGCCTGGTCGGTTGCGGTACGCCGTCCCCAGGGCGAGATCTACGTCGAGCGGCGGCAGCTCTCGCCCCTTGCCAAGCGGGTGCGGCTGTTCCGGCTGCCGTTCTTCCGGGGCATCGGGGTGCTGGCCGACTCCCTGGCCATCGGCGTGCGCGCCCTGGCCATCTCCGGCAACCAGGCCCTCGGCGAGGACGAGCAGCTCACCGACAAGCAGATGAACTGGTCGCTCGCGTTCGGCGCGGCGTTCTTCTCGCTCGTGTTCATCCTGCTGCCCGCGCTCGGCACCAACTGGCTCTCCGCCCGGGTGCCAGACAACCTGGTCTTCAACCTGATCGAGGGGTTGGCCCGGCTGGCCTTCTTCCTCGGCTACATCCTGCTGATCTCCCGGTTCCGCGACATCCGGCGGGTCTTCGAGTACCACGGGGCCGAGCACAAGGCGATCCACTGCTACGAGGCCGACCTGCCGCTCGACCCTGACAACGTGGACCGCTTCCCGACCCTGCACGTCCGCTGCGGCACGAACTTCCTGCTCATCCTGTTCGTGGTCACGCTGGTGCTGTTCACCGTCGGGTTCTCCCTGGTCGGCCGGCCGCCGCTGCTGGTCCGCCTCCCCCTCCAGCTCCTGGCCGTCCCGGCGATCGTGGGCATCGCCTACGAGGGGATCCGGCTGGGGGCCGGGCGCGAGCACTCGGCGCTGGTCCGGGCGATCATGAAGCCGGGGCTGTGGCTGCAGATGCTGACCACCAAGCCGCCGTCGCGGGACCAGATCGAGGTCGCCATCCGCGCCCTCGAGCAGGTGCTGCCCCCGGCCGAGCGGGACAGGATCGCGCCCCTGCCCTCGGCCGTCGTGCACGCGGAGGCGGCCCCTGAGGCGGAGCCGACCCTGCCGGTGGACGGGCACCGGCTGCCGGGCGGCGGGTAGCGCGGCGCCGGCGCGCCCACCCAACCACCCCACGGCCGCGAGGCCGTCGAGAGGAAGAGAAGGCAGCACGTGTTCGAGCGTCTCGACGAGATCGAGCGGACCTACGACGAGATCGAAGGCCAGCTCGGCGACCCCGCCGTCCTGGCCGACCAGCCGCGCTTCGTCGAGCTGTCCAAGCGCTACGCCGAGCTGGGCGACGTGGTGCGCGCCTACCGGCAGTGGCGGGCGGCCGGGGAGGACCTGGCCACCGCGCGCGAGCTCCAGCGCGAGGAGCACTCGGCCGACGGCCGCGCCCTGCTCGACGAGGAGATCCAGAGCGCCCAAGAGCGCATCGCCGAGCTGGAGCCAGAGCTCAAGCAGGCACTCGTGCCCAAGGACCCCAACGACGACAAGGACGTGATCGTCGAGGTGCGCGCGGGCACCGGCGGCGACGAGGCGGCGCTGTTCGCCGGCGACCTGTTCCGCATGTACACCCGCTGGGCCGAACAGCACGGCTACCGGACCGAGGTGCTGTCGTCCAGCGCCTCCTACCTCGAGGGGGTCAAGGAGGTCGTGTTCGCGGTCAAGGGCCGCGGCGCCTACTCCCGGCTCAAGTACGAGGCGGGCGTGCACCGCGTCCAGCGGGTGCCGGTCACCGAGTCGCAGGGCCGCATCCACACCTCGGCCGCCGGGGTGAACGTGCTCCCCGAGGCCGAGGAGGTCGACGTCCAGGTCAACCCGGCCGACCTCAAGATCGACGTCTACCGGTCGACCGGGCCCGGGGGCCAGTCGGTGAACACCACCGACTCGGCGGTGCGCGTCACCCACCTGCCCACCGGCATCGTCGTGGCCATGCAGGACGAGAAGTCGCAGATCCAGAACCGCGAGAAGGCGCTCCGGGTGCTGCGGGCCCGCCTGCTCGAACGGGCCATCAGCGAGCAGCAGGCGGCCCTGGCCGCCGAGCGCAGGTCGCAGGTCCGCTCGCTGGACCGCTCCGAGCGGGTGCGAACCTACAACTTCCCGCAGGACCGGGTGACCGACCACCGCATCGGCTTCACCGTGGGGGACCTGCCCGGCGTGCTCGAAGGCCGGGGGCTGGACAAGATCATCGACGAGCTGGCCCAGCGCGACCGCCAGGCCGAGCTGGGCGGGGACGGGACGTGAGCCTCCGGGCGGCGCAGGCGCCGGCCGTCCGCGAGGTGCTCGCGGCGGTGACCCGGGAGCTGGCCGCGGCCGGCTGCGTGTCGGCCCGGGCCGAGGCGCGCTGGCTGGTCGGGGAGGCGCTCGGCCCGGGCCGGCCGGAGCTGGCCGGCCGAGGGACGCCGGTGCCCGGGCCGGCCCGGGAGCGGCTGGCCGCGATGGTGGCCCGCCGGGTGGCCGGGGAGCCGCTGCAGTACGTCGTCGGCTGGGCCCCGTTCGGCAGCCTGCGGCTCGAGGTCGGGCCGGGCGTGTTCGTGCCCCGGCCCGAGACCGAGGGACTGGCCGAGCGGGCCGCCTCGCTGCTGCGCGCCTGGCCCGCCCCACGACTGGCGATCGACCTGTGCACCGGGTCGGGAGCGATCGCCTGCTTCCTGGCCGACGCCGTGCCCGGCGCCCGGGTCGTGGCCACCGAGCTCGATCCCGCCGCGCTTGCCTGGGCCGGGCGCAACGCCGCCCGCCACGGCGTCGACCTGCTCCAGGGTGACCTCGACGGGCCCCTCCCGGCCGAGCTGGCCGGCCAGGTGCAGGTCATGACCGCCAACGTGCCCTACGTGCCGACCGCAGCCATCGACCTGCTCCCACGCGACGTGCGCGAGCACGAGCCGCGCCTGGCCCTGGACGGTGGCCCCGACGGCCTGGACGTGCTGCGGGTGGTGGCCGCGCGGGCGCCGCGCTGGCTGGCGCCGGCCGGGGCGCTGCTCTGCGAGATCGGCGACGACCAGGGTGAGGCCGCCAGCCGCGTGCTGGTGGAGTCCGGTTTCCGGGAGGTCGGCGTCCATCCCGACCTGGCCGGCCGGGACCGCGTGATCCAGGGAAGGCGGCCAGCGAGGGAAGGGAGGCGACCATGACCGACGAGGACGCCCTCGCCACCACCGACGACGGCTCGGACGCTACCCTCGGCGACGGCTCGGACGCCACCCTCGGCGACGGCTCGGACGTCACCCTCGGCGACGGCGGCCCGGCCGAGCCGGAGCGACCGGTCACGGACGACGCGCCGCGCGACGACCCCCTGGCCGAGGAGCCGCGGGTGGTCCGGGTCACCGACGACGAGAGCCTGTGGGACGGGCTGCTGGAGGTCGGCGGGGAGATCGTCGCCCGCGGCGGCCTCGTGGTGGTCCCGACCGACACCGTGTACGGCATCGGCTGCGACCCGTTCAACGCCTCGGCCGTGGACACGCTGTTCCGGGCCAAAGGCCGCGGCCGCGACCTGCCCCTGCCGGTGCTCGTGCACGGCTGGCGCCAGGCGGTCGGGCTGGTGGACGAGGTGACTGAGCAGGCCAAGGCGCTGATCGCCGCCTGGTGGCCGGGACCCCTGTCGATCGTGCTGCGCGAGGCGGCCGGGATCGGCTGGGACCTCGGGACCAGCCGGGGCACGGTGATGGTGCGCATGCCCAAGCAGACGTTCACGCTCGCCCTGATCCAGCGGACCGGCCCGCTTGCGGTGTCGAGCGCCAACCGCTCGGGCCTGCCCACGCCGGACGCCATGCCGGGCATCGTCGAGCAGCTCGGCGCCGAGGTCGGCGTGTTCTTCGACGCCGGCCCGGCCGGCGGCCCGACATCGACGATCGTGGACCTGACCGGGCCCCTGCCCCGGCTGCTGCGCCGGGGCGCCATCCCCGACGAGGAGGTCCAGCGCGTGCTCGACGAGCCGCTGGTCGACGCCACCAGATCCCGGTGACGGAGTCACCATGGGCCGGGTGACGGTGTCACATTGGCAGGACTGACGCTCACGTGATCGGGGAGGGGTAGGTCTGGGGTACCTACGGCGACTTCCGGGCGCGCACGACGAGCCCGACCTCAGCATCCTTTTCGTCTGCACCGGGAATATCTGCCGGTCGCCGACCGCCGAGGCGATCGCCTGGCGCGAGCTTGCCCGCTACCCCGACGCGGCGGTGCAGTTCAGCTCGGCCGGCAGCCACGCGCTCGAGGGCAATCCGGCCACCAGCCGGACGGTGGCCGCTGCGGCGGCGCTCGGGGCCGACCTGGAATGGCACCGCGCCCGCGAGCTCACCCGGCGCCGGGTCCAGGACGCGGACCTGGTGCTCTGCATGGCCCAGGAGCACCTCGGGTACGTCGCCGCCTACGACCGCTCCGCGGTCGACCGGACGTTCCTGCTCGCCGCCTGGGCCCGCGCCCTGGCTCGGGTCGACCGCATGGCCGCCACCCCCGAGGAGCTGCTGGACAGGGTGGCCAAGGAGGTCGCAGAGCAGCCCGGCGACGAGATCGAGGACCCGATGGGGCTCACCAACGAGGCGTACGCGCTGTGCGCCCAGCGCCTTGATGAGCTGGTTCCGGTAGTGGTCCGCGGCCTCGCAAGAGTCACGTCCTGACTGCGTGTCTGGCACGCGCTACGCGCGTGATAGCCTCGGTCGGCTCGTACGCCGCTACCAGACGACATTGGGGGAAAGGGATTCAGTGATGACCTTCTACGGCCCTGACTGGGAGCTGCTCGCGGCGACCGACCCCGAGGTGGCCGAGGCCATCCAGGGTGAGGTCGGCCGGCTCAACTCCAAGCTGCAGCTGATCGCGTCGGAGAACTTCGCGAGCCCCGCGGTCATGGCCGCGACCGGCTGCGTCATGGCCAACAAGTACGCCGAGGGTCTGCCGGGCAGGCGCTACTACGGCGGCTGCCAGCAGGTCGACATCGTCGAGGAGCTGGCCATCGAACGGGCCAAGGCACTGTTCGGGGCCGAGCACGCCAACGTCCAGCCCCACTCTGGCGCCCAGGCCAACATGGCCGCCTACTTCGCCGTGGCCGGCCACGGCGACAAGGTCCTGGCCATGAGCCTGCCCCACGGCGGGCACCTCACCCACGGCTCCAAGGTCAGCTTCTCGGGCAAGTGGTTCGAGATCGTCGCCTACGGCGTAAGCAAGGACGACGAGCTGATCGACATGGACGAGGTGCGCGACCTCGCGCTCGAGCACCGGCCGCGGATCATCCTGGCCGGGGCGAGCGCCTACCCGCGGGTGATCGACTTCGCCGGCTTCCGGAAGATCGCCGACGAGGTGGGCGCGGTGTTCATCGCCGACGTGGCCCACTACATCGGCCTGGTCGCCGGGGGCGCCTACCCGAGCCCGGTGCCCTACGCCGACATCGTCACCTTCACCACCCACAAGGTCCTGCGTGGCCCGCGCAGCGGGATGATCCTGTGCAAGGCCGAGCACGCCGCGGCCGTGGACAAGGCGGTGTTCCCGATGCTGCAGGGCGGCCCGCAGATGCACAGCATCGCGGCCAAGGCGGTCGCGCTCACGGAGGCGGCCGCGCCCGCCTTCACCGCCTACGCGGGCCAGGTCGTGGCCAACGCCCGTGCCCTGGCCGAGGGCCTGGCCGCCGGCGGCCTGCGGCTGGTCTCCGGTGGCACCGACTGCCACCTGCTCCTGGCCGACGTCAGCCCCGAGGGACTGACCGGCAAGGACGCCGAGGAGCGGCTCGACGCAGTCGGCGTGGTGCTGAACAAGAACGCCATCCCGTTCGACCCCCAGCCGCCCTCCAAGGCGAGCGGCATCCGCCTGGGCACGGCGGCCGAGACCACGGCCGGCATGCGCGAGGGCGACATGGCCACCGTGGCCGGGCTCATCCTGCGCGGCCTTGAGGCCGTGCCGGGTAGCACCCAGGCCGGGGGGGTCAGGGACGAGGTGGCCCAGCTCGTCGGCCGGTTCCCTGGCTACCCGCAGGCCGCCGGCTAGCCAGATCGGTCACCCCGGTGCAGGACCTCCGCTCCTACCTCCTCGTCGCCGGGGTGGCGGCGATCGTCACCTACCTCATGACGCCGGTCGTCCGCTTCGTAGCGCTCAAGCTCGACGCGGTCGACCGGCCGGGTGGCCGCAAGGTCCACGCCATCCCCACCCCGACCATGGGCGGGCTGGCGATGTTCTCCGGGTTCCTCGGCGGCCTTGCCCTGGCCTCCCGCATTGAGGTGTTCCAGCCGCTGTTCCTGGCTTCGGGCCTGCCCGGGTTCGGGCCAGTGGTGGTGGTCTCGGAGGTGCTCGGGGTCGCCATCGGCGCCGCCCTCATGGTCGTGATCGGCATGATCGACGACACCATGGGCCTGACCGCACCGGCCAAGCTGGCCGCGCAGATCTGCGCGGCCAGCACGATGACCCTGTTCGGCGTGCGCGTGCTGTCGTTCTGGCTGCCGCTGGCGGGCACCGTGGTGCTCTCGCCCGACCTCGGGGTGCCGGTGACCGTGCTGCTCATCGTGATCACCGTGAACGCGGTCAACCTGGTCGACGGGCTCGACGGGCTCGCGGCCGGGCTGGTCGGCATCGGCGCTCTGGCGTACTTCATCTACAGCTACCGGATCGGCGCCACCGGGATCATCGCAGACAGCTCGCCGGCCGCGCTGCTCAGCGGCGTGCTGTTCGGCGCCTGCGTCGGCTTCCTGCCCCACAACTTCAACCCCGCCCGCATCTTCATGGGCGACTCCGGCTCGATGCTGCTGGGCACGCTGCTCTCGGGCGCGACCATCACCGGGATCGGGCGCTCCAGCCAGCCCCAGGCCGGCGACCAGTTCGCCCTGCTGATCCCGGTGGCCATCCCCCTGCTCGTGCTGGCCCTGCCCTTCCTCGACACCTTCCTGGCGGTGGGCCGGCGCGTGCGGTCGGGAAAGGGGATCATGACCGCCGACAAGAACCACCTGCACCACCAGCTCCTCGAGATCGGGCACTCACACCGCAAGGCGGTCCTGGTCCTCTGGGCCTGGAGCGCGCTGCTGGCCAGCGCGGCGGTGGCGCTGTCGTTCACCGGGCCGACCCGGGTCCTGCCCGGCTTCCTGGTCGTGGTCACCGTCGGCGTCATCGCCCTGCTCGGCCCGCGCCGGCGCCGTGCTGGTCACCGGACCTGACCCGGCGCGGCCGGCTTGGCGGGGCCGCCGTCGCCCCTGGTAGGTTAAGGATCCACCGCTTCCCACCGTGCCGGGTGCCGTGTCCGTGCAGCGCGCCCTGCGGTGGCTCCCAGAGCAGGTGGACCTGCGAGCAGACCCGAACCGGAGTGGGAGCGATGACCGAGGAGGCCCGGATCGTCCGCGGCGCGGTGCTGGCCACGGCCGTGGTCGCCCCGGTCGCCGTGGTCGTGGCCGGGCTGACCTCGGGCGGCCGCGGCATGCTGGGCGCCGCCTTCGGGATCGTGCTGGCCGTCGCCTTCTTCACGGTCACGGTGGTCGCGGTGGGGGCGGCCGGCCGGGTCTCGACCGACCTCATGGTGCCTGCCGCCCTGGTCACCTTCATGGTCAAGATGATGGCCATCGGCCTGCTGTTCTTCGTGTTCAAGGACACCACTGTCTTCGACCGCAAGGCGTTCGCGCTGTCGCTGGTGGTCGGGGCCTGCACCTACCTGGCGGCCGAGATCCGGCTGGCCGCCCGCTCGCGCATCCCCTACGTCGTGACCGACGGCAAGGACGGTTCCCCATGAGCCCGCTCCCGGTCCCGGTGCTCGCCAGCGACACCTGCCACCCGGTCCGCCCCGGACTGATATATTCGCGCGTCCATGAGTGGATCCGGGAAGGACGACGAGGACCGGCGCGGCTCGGAGGTCGTCTGGTCCATCCTCGGCACGCTGGTTGCCGGGGTCCTCACCTGGGGCGGCATCGGCTGGCTGCTCGACCGCTGGCTGGACACGCGCTTCCTGGCCGCGATCGGCGTGATCGTCGGCGCGGGCACGGCGTTCTACCTGATCATCAAGCGCTACGGCAGCGGCTGAGCCCGGCACCCGTGCGGAACATGGAGAACTGGCAACGATGACGCTGTCCTTCCCCCTCGCCCGGGAGGGGTTCCACGCGCCAGGCATCGAGGAGTTCGAGTGGCCGAACCTGGTCGACCTCGAGCTGTTCGGGCTCAACCTCGGCATCAACAAGGTCGTGCTGTTGATGTTCCTGGCTGCCGCCCTGGTCTACCTGCTGTTCTGGCTGGCGTTCCACCGGGTCCAGCTCGTGCCCACCGGGCGGCTGACCAACCTGATGGAGTCGGGCGTCGATTTCGTCCGCAACCAGATCGTCCTCGAGGTGATCGGCCGCGACGGGCTCCGCTTCGTGCCCTACCTGTGCACGCTGTTCTTCTTCATCTTCGTCGGCAACGTGTTCGGGGTCCTCCCGTTCGTCAACTTCCCGGTGAACGGGCGCATGGCCCTGCCGGCGGTGATGGCGTTGTCGTCATGGGCGGTGTTCAACGCGGTCGGGATCGCGTCCCAGGGCCTCGGCCCCTACCTGCGCAACACGCTGTTCCCGCCCGGGCTCCCGCTGCCGCTGTACCTCCTGGTGACCCCCATCGAGTTCATCTCGACCCTGATCGTGCGGCCGGTCACCCTGGCCATCCGGCTGTTGGCCAACATGATCGCCGGCCACCTGATCCTTTCGGTGTTCTTCGTGGCCACCGGCTACATGCTCACCTCGATGAACATCAGCACCCTGTTCGGGGTCGGCGCGCTGGTGTTCTCGGTCGCGCTGGTCGCGTTCGAGCTGTTCGTGGCCGCCCTGCAGGCCTACGTCTTCACCATCCTGACCGCCGTCTACATCGCCGGAGCGCTCGAACCGGAGCACTAGCAGAAGGGGACCAACGACATGGCCATGGAACTGCTCGCCAGCGTGACCAGCGCGCTCGCCGCCGCGGACAAGGTCAGCGGCAGCGTCTCGATCATCGGCTATGGCCTCGGCACGCTCGGGCCCGGCATCGGCATCGGCTTCCTCGTCGGCAAGACCGTCGAGGGCATCTCGCGCCAGCCCGAGGCGGCCGGCCAGGTCCGCACGCTGATGTTCATCGGCCTGGCCCTGGTCGAGGCGCTCGCGCTGTTCGGTTTCGCCCTCGCGTTCGTGGTCGCTTAGGAGCGGCAGGTGGACGCCCGTTTCCTGATCCTGGCCGCCGAGGAGGAAGGCAGGAACCCGATCCTCCCGGCGACCAACGAGCTCATCTGGGGCTTCGTCGCCTTCATCGTGCTGTTCTTCCTGTTGTCGAGGACCGTGTTCCCGCGCGTCAACCAGATGCTCGACCAGCGGCGGGCAAACATCGAGGGCAAGCTCGAGAAGGCCGAGCAGGACCGGGACGAGGCGCAGAGGCTGTTGCAGCAGTACCGCGACAAGCTGGCCAGCGCCGAGGAGGAGACCCAGCGCATCATCGAGGAGGCGCGCGCCAGCGCCGAGCGGGTCCGCAGGGACCTGCGCGCCAAGGCCGAGGCCGAGGCCGAGCGCGAGATCGAGCGGGCCCGGACCGCCATCCGCCAGGAGCGCAACCAGGCCATCCAGGAGCTGCGGCGGGAGGTCGGGACGCTGGCCGTGGAGCTCGCCACCCGGGTGGTGGGGGACTCGCTGGACCGGGGGCGCCAGCTGCGCCTTGTCGACCAGTACATCGAGGACCTCAACCTGCAGACGTCCTCCGGGGCGATGACCGCGCGGCGCGAGGAGGGCAGCGGTGGCCAGGGTTAGCCCGGCCCTTGCCGAGCACGTCCAGACGCTGTTCGACGAGGCCGCCCGCCCGAGCGGCGTCACCAGGGCCCGGTGGATCGACCGGGTCGCGAGCGAGCTGGACGCGTTCGCACGCCTGCTCGCCACCCAGGTCCGGCTGCGCAAGGCGCTCAGCGACCCTGGCCTGCCTCCCGAGGCCAAGCGCGCCCTGCTCGCCGACCTCGGCCGCGGACAGCTCGACGAGACGACGGTCGAGGTGCTCGCCACCGCCGCCGAGCACCAGCGGATGTCGTTCCGGGAGCTCACCGGCGTCGTGGCCGAGCTGGCCGCGCTGACCGCCTTCACCGCCGCCGACGAGGCCGGCGAGCTGGACCGGGTCGAGGACGATCTGTACCGCTTCGCCACCCTGGTCGAACGGGACCGCCGGGCCCGCTCGGCCCTGACCAACCCCGGCCTGCCCGTCGAGAGCAAGCGGGCCTTCGTGGCCGAGCTGCTGGCCGCCGGCGGGGCCAGCGACCGCACCGCCGCCCTGATCGACCTGCTGGTCGAGATGGACGAGGGTCATGACCTGGACCGCGAGGCCAAGGCGCTGGCCGAGCTGGCCGCCCGGCGCCACAACCGGGTGGTGGCCGAGGTGCGCACCGCCGTCGAGCTCGACGACGAGCGCCGGGCCCGGCTCGCCGAGGTGCTCACCCGCATCACCGGCAGGCCCGTCGACCTGCGCTGCACCACCGATGAGGCTATTTTGGGGTCGGTGGTCGTGCGCATCGGCGACGACCTGCTCGACGGCAGCGTCCGCACCAGGCTGGAGCTGGCCCGCGAGCAGCTCGGCGTGGCGTGACCCGGGCGGCGGCCCGGATCCACCCGAGATCGCAGGAACCACGAGAGGAAGTGCAACGGTGACCGAGCTGTCCATCCGGCCCGACGACATCGCCGCGGCCCTCCGAAAGCACGTCGAGTCGTTCCGACCGTCGGTCACCCGCGAGGAGGTCGGGCGGGTGACCGAGACGGGCGACGGCATCGCCGTGGTCGAGGGCATGCCGTCGACCATGGCCAGCGAGCTGCTCGAGTTCCCCGGCGGCCTGCTCGGGGTGGCCCTCAACCTCGACGTCCGCGAGGTCGGCTGCGTGGTGTTCGGCGACGAGTCCGGGATCGAGGAGGGCGGCGAGGTGCGCCACACCGGCCGCATCCTGTCGGTCCCGGTCGGCGACGCCTTCCTCGGCCGGGTGATCGACCCGCTCGGACGGCCGCTCGACGGCAAGGGCGAGATCGAGGCCGAGGAGACCCGCGTTCTCGAGCAGCAGGCGCCCAGCGTGGTCCAGCGCCAGGAGGTCAACGAGCCGCTCGAGACCGGCATCAAGGCGATCGACGCGATGACCAACATCGGGCGGGGCCAGCGCGAGCTGATCATCGGCGACCAGAAGACCGGCAAGACCGCCGTCTGCCTGGACGCGATCATCAACCAGCGCCAGCACTGGGGCACCGACAAGCAGGTCAAGTGCATCTACGTGGCCATCGGCCAGAAGTCGTCCACCGTCCGCGAGCTGGTCGGGGCGCTCGAGGAGAACGGTGCGCTCGAGTACACCGTGGTGGTGAACGCCCCCGCCTCGCTGCCCGCGTCGTTCAAGTACATCGCCCCCTACGCGGGCTCGGCCCATGGCCAGCACTGGATGTACAAGGGCGAGCACGCGCTGATCGTCTTCGACGACCTGTCCAAGCAGGCCGAGGCGTACCGCCAGATCTCGCTGCTGCTGCGCCGTCCGGCCGGCCGCGAGGCGTACCCGGGCGACGTGTTCTACCTGCACTCCCGGCTGCTGGAACGCTGCGCCAAGCTCTCCGACGACCTCGGCGGCGGCTCGCTCACCGGCCTGCCCATCATCGAGACCAAGGGCAACGACGTCTCCGCCTACATCCCGACCAACGTCATCTCCATCACCGACGGGCAGATCTACCTCGAGCCCGACCTGTTCAACTCGGGCGTGCGGCCAGCGGTCAACGTCGGCATCTCGGTCTCCCGGGTGGGCGGCAGTGCCCAGGTCAAGGCGATGAAGCAGGTGGCAGGGACGCTCCGCATCGACCTGGCCCAGTTCCGCGCCCTGGAGGCGTTCGCGCTGTTCGCCTCCGACCTCGACCGGGCGTCACGGGCGCAGCTCGACCGGGGCGCGCGCATGGTCGAGCTGCTCAAGCAGGGCCAGTACGAGCCCATGCCGGTCGAGAAGCAGGTCATCTCGATCTGGGCCGGCACCAAGGGCCACCTCGACTCGGTCCCGGTCGAGGACGTCCGCCGCTTCGAGGCCGAGCTGCTCGCGTTCATGGACGCCGAGCACCCCGAGGTCGGCGAGCACATCCGCACCGAGGGCAGCCTCCCCGAGGACGTCGAGGGCAAGCTCAAGGACGCCGTCGAGGAGTTCAAGGGCCGGTTCCGGACCTCGGGAGGCAGGCGGCCGCCCAAGGAGGCCGAGGCCAGGGCCATGGATGAGGGCGAGGAGGAGCAGGCCAAGGTGAAGCGGTACCGCCGCAGCCCCGAGCAGTTCGGGAAGGAGGCCGGTCCGGCCGGCCGCGGCACCTCCTCGAGCCCGTAGACCATGGCCGGCCAGCTCCGGGTCGTCCGCCGGCGCATCCGTTCGGTGCAGTCGACCATGAAGATCACCCGGGCGTTCGAGCTCATCTCCGCCTCCCGGGTCGCCCGCGCCCAGCAGCGCGTGCAGCAGGCGCGCCCCTACACCACCGAGGTCACCCGCGCGCTCACCAGCGTGGCCAACACCGAGGTCACGGTCTCGCACCCGCTGCTCGAGCAGCGGGCCGAGGTGAAGGCCGCCGCCGTGCTGGTGGTCAGCTCCGACCGGGGGCTCGCCGGCCCCTACAACTCCAACGTGCTGCGCACCACCGAGGAGCTGGTGGCCCGGCTGCGCCAGGACGGGATCGAGCCGCGGCTCTACGTGGTCGGCCGCAAGGCTGTTGCGTACTACCGCTTCCGGCAGCGCCCGGTCGCCGAGTCGTGGGTCGGCTTCTCCGACCGGCCCGCCTACGACGACGCCAAGCAGGTCGCCGACACCATGCTCGGGGCGTTCCTGGACCAGGAGGTGGACGAGATCCACGCGGTGTTCACCGACTTCATCTCGGCCGTGACCCAGCGGGCCAAGGCGACCCGGTTCATCCCGCTGGTGGTCGAGGAGACCGAGGAACGGCCGCCGGAGCCCATCCCGATGTACATCTACGAGCCGGACGCCCAGGCGGTGCTGGACGCCCTGCTGCCCCGCTACATCGAGGCGCGGGTGTTCACCGCCATGCTCGAGGCGGCGGCCTCCGAGCACGCCGCCAGGCGCAAGGCGATGAGCGCCGCCACCGACAACGCCGAGGAGCTGATCGAGGACCTGACCCAGGAGTACAACCAGGCCAGGCAGGCCGCGATCACCCAGGAGATCATGGAGATCGTCGGAGGCGCGGAAGCCCTCCGGGGAAGCGGGAGCTGAGACGAACATGGCCACGGTAGCGATCGGGCAGGACACCAAGCAGGGGACGGGGCGCATCGTCCGGGTCATCGGCCCGGTGGTCGACGTGGAGTTCGCGCCCGACGACATCCCCGCGATCCACAACGCCCTCACCGTCGACACCACCATCGGCGAGCGGACCAGCACCATCACCTGCGAGGTCGCCCAGCACGTCGGCGACAGCATCGTGCGCGCCATCGCCATGCAGCCGACCGACGGCCTGGTCAGGGGCGCGCCCGTGAACGACACCGGCGGGCCGATGAAGGTCCCGGTCGGCCCGGAGACCACCGGGCACGTGTTCAACGTGCTCGGCCAGGCCCTCGACGACCCCGAGTTCCGGGGCGAGACCTACTGGCCGATCCACCGGCACGCGCCCGCCTACGACAAGCTCGAGTCCAAGACCGAGATGTTCCGGACCGGCATCAAGGTTATCGACCTGCTCGAGCCCTACGTGCAGGGCGGCAAGATCGGCATGTTCGGCGGCGCCGGGGTTGGCAAGACCGTGGTCATCCAGGAGATGATCTACCGGGTGGCCGAGGAGCACAGCGGCGTGTCGGTGTTCGCCGGGGTGGGGGAGCGGACCCGCGAGGGCAACGACCTGTTCCGGGAGATGACCGAGTCGGGCGTCATCGAGAAGACCGCGCTGATGTTCGGCCAGATGGACGAGCCGCCCGGCGTGCGACTGCGGGTCGGCCTGGCCGCGCTCACCATGGCCGAGTACTTCCGCGACGAGATGGGCCAGGACGTGCTCCTGTTCGTCGACAACATCTTCCGCTTCGTCCAGGCCGGCTCCGAGGTGTCCACCCTGCTCGGCCGGATGCCGAGCGCGGTCGGCTACCAGCCGACCCTGGCCGACGAGATGGGCGAGCTGCAGGAGCGCATCACCTCCGCCGGTGGCCACTCGATCACCTCCCTGCAGGCGATCTACGTGCCCGCCGACGACATCACCGACCCGGCCCCGCACACCACCTTCGCCCACCTGGACGCGACCACGGTGCTCAGCCGGGAGATCTCCCAGCTCGGCATCTACCCGGCCGTGGACCCGCTCGCCTCGACCTCGCGCATCCTCGACCCCCGCTACGTCGGCGACGAGCACTACACGGTGGCCAGGCAGGTCCAGGAGATCCTGCAGCGGTACAACGACCTGCAGGACATCATCGCGATCCTCGGGGTGGACGAGCTCAGCGAGGACGACAAGGTCACCGTGGCCCGGGCGCGCCGGATCCAGCGCTTCCTGTCCCAGCCCTTCTACGTGGCCGAGCGGTTCACCGGGGTCAAGGGCAAGACGGTCCCGATCGACGAGACCATCAGGTCGTTCAGGGCGCTCGCCCAGGGCGACTACGACCACCTGCCCGAGCAGGCGTTCTTCAACGTGGGCGGCATCGAGGAGGCCGAGGAGAAGGCCAGGTCGATCGAGGGCGAGGAGTAGCCGTGGCCGGCCTGGAGGTGCACCTGGTCACCCCCGAGCGGGAGGTGTGGGCGGGGGAGGCGAGCTTCGTGCGGGCCCGCGGGGTCGACGGCGACCTCGGCATCCTGCCCGGGCACGCCCCCCTGCTCGCCGCGCTCGCGGTCGGGCCGGTGTTCATCGACGCCGAGGGTGGCCGGACCGCGGCCGCCGTCGACGGGGGCTTCCTTCACGTCGCCCACGAGGAGGACGTGACCAGGGTCGACATCCTGGCCGAGCACGCGGTGCTGCAGGAGGAGCTCGGCGACGAGGACCTGTCCGCCTTCGAGCAGCGCGCCGACGAGCTCCGGGGCGAGGGCCGCTACGACGAGGCCAGGGACGAGGCGGCCAAGGCGACCACCCGCCGCACCCTGGAAGAGGGCGGCTGACCCCGCTGGGCGTCTACGCCGCAGGGAACTGCATGGAGCGCCTGCGGCGCGTGTATCTGGGCTCCGATACTGGCAGAGACCGGTGATTGAGTGTCGTGTATTCCCCCGCAGAGATGCTCCAGCCGGTCACTGATCGTGGTCACCAGGGGCGTAGCGGCTCCAGGTGCCGCCGGCCTCGGCGACGACCAGTGTCGCTGCTCGCGCCCGGTCACAGCCAATGCAACAGCGCCCCTCGTGGTCGCGCTCGGGTTGCTGGGCGTGCTGGCGGTGCTGTATCTGTCCCTGCGGTTCGCCGGCCTGCTGCAGCGGGTCCTGCGCCAGGCTGGCATCGACCTGATCACCCGCATCTCGGGCCTGCTGCTGACCGCGATCGCGGTGCAACTGGTGGTCGACGCCGCCCGGGAGTTCGCGCGCGCCGGCCTCTAGCCGTGGTATTGGTTGGCTTGGGTAGGCGCGTCGGCGGCACTGGGTTGTGACACCAAGTAGGGGAGCCGTCGAGCGACAACCTCTCCTCATGTGGCCCATCCCGACCGCGGCAGTCCGTGACCAGGCCGCCAGGGGTCGCTTCAACACCGCAAACCATGGTGGGGCCACCTCTGGGGAGCGAGGTGTGGCCACTTCGCATTGACGCTCCTAACGTGCGGGTGCAACAGAGCCCGTGAGGGGGTCGGCGTGCGCCTGGTCGGCCACGCATCCCCCCTGGCCTTCGGTAAATAGTCGTGCCCAAGCTCCATCGCGCCCGACTGACGCCAGGTGCTCGCGCTGCGGGAACGGCGCCACGGCTGGACGGCCACCATGACAGCAGGAGGTACCGAGATGACGACCCCTGAGGCGGATGGGCGCTGGACGGACGCGGCCCGCAGCTACCTCAGCCGCACCACGCCGGTGGTGCCCCCGATCTACCAGTGCACGACCTTCGAGCTGGACGACGCGAGCTACCGGGACATTGCCGAGGGCGGCGGGTTCGGCGAGACCTGGTACACGCGCTTCGGCAACCCCACGGTCGCTTACGCCGCGGACGCCGTGGCGCGGCTGGAGGGCGGCGAGGCCGCCGTGATGACCAGCAGCGGGATGGGAGCGATCGCCACCACGCTGCTGTCGCTGTGCAGGGCTGGCGACCGCGTCGTCGCCGCGCGCGAGCTGTACGGCGACACCCGCGACCTGCTGGTCCGCGACCTGCCCTCGCTCGGCGTCCGGGTCGACTTCGTCGCCACGGCCGATCTCGAACAGTGGGAGGCCGCGCTTGCGGCTGGGCCGGCGGCGGTCGCCTACGCCGAGACGCTGTCCAACCCGCAGCTTCGCGTGCTCGACATCCCCAGGGTCGCCGAGCTGGCCCACCGGCACGGCGCCCGCCTGGTGGTCGACAACACCTTCGCCTCGGCGTTCACCGTCCAGCCACTGGCGCTTGGCGCCGACGTCGTCGTCCACTCGGCCACCAAGTTCCTCAACGGCCACTCTGACGTGGTAGCCGGCGCCGTGGTCGCCGACGCCAGCACCGTCCGCGAGGTCCAGCGGCGGGTCGTCACCTTCGGCACCTGCCTGGACCCCCACGCCGCGTTCCTGGTCGCTCGGGCGCTGCACACCTACGAGCTGCGCCTCGCCCGGCAAGCCGAGGCCGCGGCGCGTATCGCCCGGTGGCTGGACGCCTCCCAGGAGGTCACCGAGGTCCGCTACCCGGGGCTCGCCTCCCACCCGGACGCGGCCGTGGCCGAGCGGCTGTGGCGTCCTGGGCGCCGGGGCGCGATGGTCGCCTTCGTCGTCCGCGGCGACAACGACCGCGCCGCCCGGTTCCTGCGCGCCCTCAACGTCGCCCGCGAGGCGACCAGCCTGGGCGGCGTCGAGACGCTGATCAGCGCCCCGCACAACTCCTCGCAGTTCTCCTACACCCCCGCGGAGCTCGACCTTGCGGGCATCAAGCCGGGCATGGTACGGCTCTCGGTCGGGATCGAGCCCGTCGATGAGCTCGTGGCCGACCTCGACCAGGCCCTCAAGCGGACGGCGGCACCCTCCGTGGGGCGGCAGATCTAGCCGAGCCCGTCCGGGAGCCCGACGGCGCCTCGAAGACGGCATCAGCGTGGCGCAGGCTGCCGGGCGCCCGCTTCGACGAGCCGGACGTCCGGCCCCGGCGGCGCCTCCGCATCGATCGGGTCGTAGGTGTCGGCTGCCTCGACCCCGACCGACTGTGCCGGCCGTGGTGACCTGACTGACGCTCCACGGCACCTCGGCGGTGTTCCGGTCCGCGGCCCCGCGAGGACCAAGGCTCGGTATCATGCCCGCACCCAGGAGCGACAACGGCTGGCGTCATCCGGCCCTCCCCGGTCCCAACAGTCGAGCACCTTCGGAGAGCCTGCCATCAGGAAGGTGGACCAGTGACCACGGCCGAGGCCGAGCAGCTGTTGGGCCTGTTCCCACCAAGCGCCACCCTGGACGCCGACGGCGTGCTCGTCGTGGGCGGCTGCCGACTCGACGACGTGGCCGCCGAGGTCGGGACGCCGGTCATGGTGGTCGACGAGGCGGCGCTGCGGCAGCGCGCTCGCGCGTTCCGCGACGGGCTGGCCGCGCGGTGGCCGGACAACACGTGGGACGACCTGCTCGCCCGCGACGTCGCGCCTTGGCGCTGACACCGAGGGTCGGACATCGCGCCAGGCGTCGGCGACGTTGCGCGACGCAGTACCACCACGGGCACCTGAGCTGCGGCGGGCTCGGTGCAGGCCCTGAAGCCGGCGCCGTCGGTTCCAGCGGCTTGGTGGGCGATGGCGCCGTGCGCGGCGGGTTGAGCCAACGGCCTTGACGGTTTGCCGCAACCGCCGCGCCGCTCACGCGCGGCCTTCGAGCAGCGTCTGCGGGATGGAGTCCCAGGTGCCGCCCCGCCGGCGGAACGCGATGCCGGACAGCATCTCCAGCACCACCCGGTACCCGCGCAGCCCGATCTGCAGGAACCGGTCGCCGCGGCAGGCGCCCGACTCGATGAGTCGGCGCATCGGCAGCCCGTGCCCGATGAGGCTGCCGAACTGATCCATGCCGGTGTCGGCGTGGGCGTCGAAGTGGAGGACGGACACCCTGCCCCAACCGACCGCGTGGGCGACTCCGGTCACGTCCGGCCAGGCAATCGTGTGGTCTCCGCCGAGCACCACCGGGATCGTGCCGGCCTCGGCCACCGTGCGCACCGCGTTCTCGAGCCGGTCGAGCGGCGTCCGTGCCTCGACGCCCGCCATCTCGACGTCGCCGGCGTCGACGACCCGCAGCTCCCGCAGGGGGTCGACGCGCAGCGCCAGGTGGGGGCGCGACGAGTCGTGCGGCAGGTAGTCGGACATCCGGATCATCTTCGGCCCGAAGCGCGCGCCGGCCCGGTACGAGGTGCCGGCGTCGTAGGGCGCGCCGACGATCACCACGCCCGCCCCCTCGAAACTCGATGGCTCGTCGAGGTCGCACCGCTCGACCCCGAGGAAGGTCACGTCAGGGCCGAACATCCCGCCGTAGCGTGCCATGCGCGTGGACTCCCCATGGGCGGAGGTTGACTCGGGCCGGCCGGCCCCTGACGAGCCACCTGCGTCGAGGGCGTCTCGTGACCGTACCGTCGGGCCGGGCCACCGTCCGACAGACAAGCGGGAGGGCTGGGTGATGGCGACTGGGGTCCGCCGGGTTGGTCCGTTCGTAACACGAAGCACCGAGGTCCTGATCGTCGAGGGCGTCGAGGAGCACCACACCCTCAAACGCTCGGTGGGGGCGCTGGACCTCACCGCCCTCGGCGTCGGGGCGATCATCGGCACCGGCATCTTCGTCGTCATCGGCGAAGGCGCCGCCGAGGCGGGGCCGGCAGTCATCCTCTCGTTCGTGCTGGCCGCGTTCACCTGCCTGTTCTCGGCGCTGTCCTACGCCGAGCTGGCCTCGTCGATCCCGATCGCCGGCAGCGCCTACACCTACGCCTACGCGACCCTTGGCGAGGTCGTCGCCTGGATCATCGGCTGGGACCTCATCCTGGAGTACGCGATCTCGGTCGCGGCGGTCGCGGTCGGCTGGGGCGCCAACCTCAACAGCTTCCTCGACACGGCCTTCGGGATCGCGATCCCGCAGGCGCTGTCGACCTCGCCGGAGTTCGGGGGGACGTTCAACCTCCCCGCCGTGCTCATCGTGGTCGCCGTCACCGCCCTGCTCCTCAGGGGGGTGCGGGAGACGGCCAGGACCAACACCGTCATGGTGTTCGTGAAGCTGGCCGTGCTGCTGTTCTTCATCGTGGTCGCCATCACCGTCTTCAAGGGCGACAACCTTCGGCCCTTCGCGCCCAACGGCTTCGACGGGGTCGTCACCGCGGCCTCGATCATCTTCTTCGCCTTCATCGGCTTCGACGCCGTCTCCACCGGCAGCGAGGAGGCCAAGAAGCCCAGCCGGGACCTGCCGATCGCCATCTGCGGCTCGCTGGCGATCGCCACGGTCGTGTATGTGCTGGTGTCGGTCACGGCGGTCGGGGCGCTGCCGGCAAGCCAGCTGCAGGCGAGCGAGGCGCCGCTCGCCGCCGCGCTGGAGGGCGCCGGCATCTCGTGGGCGTCCACCGTGACCTCGTTCGGCGCGCTGGTGGCGATCACCAGCGTCATGCTCGCCGTCTTCTACGGCCAGACGCGGATCATGTTCGCGATGGCAAGAGACGGCCTCATCCCCGAGTGGCTGGCGGAGGTGAACCCGCGGACCGGCACCCCGGTCAGGCTCACCCTCGGCTTCGGCATCGGCATCGCGCTGCTGGCGGCCTTCGTCCCCCTCAGCGTGATCGTCGAGTTGGTCAACATCGGCACGCTGTTTGCCTTCGTGCTGGTCAACGCCGGGGTGATCATCCTGCGGCGGACCCGGCCCGAGATGCCGCGGCCGTTCAGGGTACCGTTCTCGCCGGTCTTCCCGCTCATCGGCATCGCCCTGTGCTTCTACCTCATGGCGCAGCTGCCGCTCACCACCTGGGTCCGCTTCTTCGGCTGGCTGGCGGCCGGCATGCTCATCTACGTCCTCTACGGCTACCGCAACTCACGCCTGCGGCGAGGCCCAGGGGTCGGGACGGCGGCTGCAGCCACCACCGAGCCGCTGTGGCGGGTCAGCCGCGATCCCCCGGCTGGCACTCGTGACCGGCGCCCCTGGTGCTCGGCGGCACGTCCAGCGACGGGTTCCGGTCGAAGAAGCCGAACGGCTTCAGCCAGAACGAGACCGTGTCGACTGGCATGATCGGCCAGTCCTCCACCCGCGTGATGTGGTGGACGCCGAAGACGTACCAGAGAACGACGTCGGTGCTCTCGATCGACCGGTTACGGGCGGTCCACAGCGGCAGGCCCTCGTCGCGGGCGCTCTGGCTGCAGAACTCGCCACACGGCCAGCGCTCGTCCTCGCTGAACGGCGTCACCCAGAGGGTGTGGCCGATCGCCTGTGCCCGCTCGAGCACCGGCGACGCTGGGTCGAGCATCGCCGGCAGGCACGCACCGGGCACCAGCTTGTACGCCACGGGCGTGCCCACGGCGTTGGTGACGTTCTCGTTGACGACCTTCCAGCCGCGCTGGGTCTCCCACCGGTAGTCCTGCTTGCCCTCCTGCTCGGTGCGCAGTGGGACGTTGCGCTGGACGAGCGCGAGCCCGTACGGGTTGTCTGGGCCGATCGGCGCCGGCCCGGACTCCGACATGTAGACGGTGTTGCTCTGGCCGTCGATGTCCATGTCCAGCCGGGCGATGAGGAAGTGCTGGTGGAACGGCGCATACGTGCGCTGGTCGACCAGCGTGCCGTGCGGCGGCTGCTGGCCCTCGGGGAAGTGGGAGACGACCATGACCCCGGTGGCCCGGACCTCACACTCGATGTTGCCGTCCTGGTAGAAGCGCCAGTAGACGAGGTACTCGTAGTTCGACACCGTGACGTGCGCGGACACCACCAGCCGGCGCATGCGGCGCACCTCCGCCCCGGCCGCCGGGTCGACGTGCTTCCACAGGACCGCGTTGTCCTCCTCGTGCAGGCAGATCGCGTTCGCGATCGTGTACGGCTCGCCGCTGGAGTCGTGCAGCACCGCGTCGAGGTAGACGACCTCGCCGAGGCAGTCGCAGCCCAGCTCCAGTGACGTGGTCATGAAGCCGAGGCCCCACTCGCCGATGTCGAACGCGGTGCGCCGGTAGTGGTCCTCGGTCGGGTCGCGGTAGGGCACGACCATCTCCGCAAGCGACAGCCGGTGCGCGATCGAGCGGACCCTGCCGTCGTCCTCGTACCCGACGCAGTAGATGACCGGCCCCTCGCGGTAGTTGAACCCGAGCCGCATCGACCACTTCTGCCACGTGAGCCCGCAGCCGTTCAGCGCGAACGAGACGCCCTCCGGCTGCGTGATCTCCAGCGGCCTGAGGTCCTCGCGCAGGCGCTGGTTCGGCACCAGCCCTGGCACGTACTCGCCCATGATCTGGGGCTTGTCAACGGCGAAGGTGTCCTCGAGCTCCAGCAGCTCCATGGTGTTCAGGTCCACGACGCAGTGGAACCCGTTGACGGGGTTGGCGTACGGGTTGCGGCCCTCCTCGGTCCGGTACCAGGTGTCGGTCCAGCCGAGCCGCCTCCCCTTGTACCGCTCGGGCACGAGGAAGTCGCCATAGGCCCACACCTCGTTGTAGACCCCGGAGATGTCGGTGATGCCGCGCCTGGCCAGCGCCTGGACCACCCGCGGGTCCTTGCGCAGCGCCTCGTCGCACTCGTGGAGCTCGTCGACGGTCAGGTTCGGCTGCTTGCCCGGCTGGTGCAGCCAGGACAGCACCCGGTCCTGGCTGAGCGAGACGACCGCCTTGTACGCCTGGCCGTCGTCGCGGTTCCAGCACACGACGGTCGCCTCGCGGGTGATCGGCTCACCAGGCCGGTAGGCACGGACGGCCTGCTTGGGCGGCTCCTTGAGCTCGATGGACGCCAGACGCCAGTGGTCGCCGACGCCCCGGTCGCGGCGGAGTATGGCCGCCGCCTGGCGGAACTCCTCGGCCGACAGCGGGTCGAGCGGGTGCCGCAACGCTCAGCCCTCGATGTAGGACATGACGTGCTTGACCCGCGTGTACTCCTCGAACGAGTACAGCGACAGGTCCTTGCCGTACCCGGACTGCTTGAAGCCGCCGTGCGGCATCTCGGCGACCAGCGGGATGTGGCAGTTGATCCACACGCAGCCGGAGTCCAGCCGGCGGGCCATGCGCATCGCCCGCTTGTGGTCGCGGGTCCACACGCTCGCCGCCAGGCCGAAGTCGACGCCGTTGGCCCAACGCAGCGCCTCCTCCTCGTCGGAGAACGCCTGCACGGTGATGACCGGGCCGAAGATCTCGCGCTGGATCATCTCGTCGTCCTGGCGCAGGTCGTCCACGACGGTGGGGGCGAAGAAGTAGCCGCGGTCGCCGACGCGCTGCCCGCCGGTGAGGACCTTGGCGTGATCGGGTGCCCGCTCGAGGAACCCGCTGACGTGCGCCAACTGGCTGGGGTTGTTCACCGGCGGGATGTAGAAGGCGTCGTCGGGCTGCTCGTCCCTGGACAGCTTGGTCTGCCGCGCCTGCTCGGCGAGCGCGCTGGCGAAGTCGCCGTGGATCCGACCGCTCGCCAGCACCCTTGTGGCCGCGGTGCAGTCCTGGCCGGCGTTGAAGTACCCGGCGACGGCGATGCCCTCGGCCGCGCTCGCGATATCGGCGTCGTCGAAGACGATCACCGGCGCCTTGCCGCCCAGCTCCAGGTGGGTGCGTTTGACGGTGTCGGCCGCCGCGTGCGCCACCGCCCGGCCGGCCCGCGTGCTGCCGGTGATCGACACCATCGCCGGGATGGGGTGGCCGACAAGCGCCGCGCCGGTGTCGCGGTCGCCGCAGACGACGTTGAAGACCCCCGGGGGCAGGATGTCGGCGAACAGCTCGGCCATGGAGACGGTGCTCGCCGGCGTGGTGTCCGACGGCTTGAGGACGATGGTGTTGCCGGCGGCAAGCGCGGGGGCGAACTTCCAGACCGCCATCATCATCGGGTAGTTCCACGGCGCGACCGACCCGATGACGCCGACCGGCTCCCGGCGGACGGATGAGGTGAAGCCCTTCATGTACTCGCCGGTCGCCCGACCCTCCAGCACCCGCGCCGCACCGGCGAAGAACCGGATCTGGTCGACCATGGGGGGAAGCTCCTCGCTCATGGTCAGCGCCTTCGGCTTGCCGGTGTTCTCCGCCTCAACCTCCACCAGCCTCTCGGCGTTCTGCTCGACCGCGTCGGCCATCCGCAGCAGGTACCCCATCCGCTCGCTCGGCGTGGTGTCCCTCCAGGCCTCGTCGAACGCCTTGTTCGCGGCCTGGAGCGCAGCGTCGACGTCCTCCGGCCCGGACAGCGGCGCCGTTGCGTACACCTCGCCCGTTGAGGGGTTGATCACGTCGGTCGTCTGGCCGCTCCTGGCCGGCACGAACGCGCCGTTGACGAAGTTCCGCAACTCTTTCTTCTCGCTCATGGCGCACCTCCATGGTGGGACATTCGGGTCGCTGTGAGACGTGCGTTGGCATCACTCCCATTTCGCCTGCGCCTCACCCGGGGAAGCGTCAGGCCATCGTGCCGAGAACCTCCCGCACGACGTCCATGGCCGTGTGTGGGTGCAGGAACGCGAACCGGGCCACCGTCTCGCCCTCCCACCGCGTCGGCGGGACAAACGCCACCTGGCGGTCGAGCAGGTCGTCCGCCCAGGCCGTGTACTGCTCGGCGGTCCATTCCCGCCGGCGGAACAGGACGACCGAGAGGTCCGGCTCGCGCACGAGCTCGAGGTAGGGCGTCTGCCGGATCAGGTCCGCCGTCTCACGCGCCAGCGTCAGGGCGGCCTCGACGGCCTGCTCGTACGCCCGCGTCCCGTGCACCGCGAGGGAGAACCACAGCGGCAGGCCCCGCGCCCGCCGCGTCAGGTGGTAGGCGTAGTCGGTTGGGTTCCACTCGCTGGGGTGGTCGCGGATGACGTCCAGGTACGACGCGTCCTGGGTGTGCACCGCGCGGGCGACCGCCGGGTCGCGGTACAGCAGCGCGGCGCAGTCGTAGGGGGCGAACAGCCATTTGTGCGGGTCGACGAGAAAGGAGTCGGCGCGCTCGACGCCCGCGTACTTGTGCCGCACGCTGGGCGCGAACAGGCCGGCGCCACCATACGCGCCGTCGACGTGCAACCACAGGCCCCGCTCGTCCGAGACGTCGGCCACGCCGGCGAGGTCGTCGACGATGCCGGCGTTGGTCGTCCCCGAGGTGGCTACGACGGCGGCGACGGACGACGGGTCGGGGTCCGCGTCCAGGGCCGCCCGGAGGGCACGCCCGGTCAGGCGGTGGTCCTCGGCCGGCACCACGAGGGCGTCCATCTCAAGGATCTGCATCGTGTTGGTGATCGACGAGTGGGCCTGGTCGCTCACTGCCAACCGCCAGCGACGGCCGGCGGCGGCCACCCCGGCGCGGCGCTTCGCCGTCTCCCTGGCCACCACCAGCGCGGAGAGGTTGGCCGCCGACCCGCCGGACACGAAGCAGCCGCCCGCGGACGGCGGCAGCCCGGCCAGGTCGGCCAGCAGCCGCAGCACCTGGTTCTCGGCGTACACCGCGCCGGCCGCCTCCAGCCACGAGATGCCCTGGATCGAGGCGCAGGAGAGGACCATGTCGAACAGCAGCGACGCCTTGGTCGGCGCGGCCGGGATGAACCCGAGGAAGCGCGGGCTGTCGGCGCTCATCACCGCCGGCGCGATCGCGGAGGCGTAGATGCCGAGCACGTAGTCGGGATCGTGACCGTCGGGACCGAGAATGTCACCGAAGATCGTGTCGAGGACTTTGGGATCCCGGGAGCCCCTGTCGAGGGGGACGGGGTCGAGCCGAAGGCGGTTCTCCGTGTACGCGAACACGGACCGCAGCATGCGCTCGCTGGTGGCGTCGATGGTGTGCACGGTGGGAACCCTGCCTTCACGGTCGCCTATCCGGCGCTGCGGATGATCGTATTATCATATATTCCATGCCGCATCAGGTAAAGGTCGGTCGGCGCCATGGGCCAGCTCGCACTCGACCGCTCCGGCGTCACACCGGCGTGGTTGCTCGCGGGCCCGGAATACGATGGGGCCCGGACCCTTCGGCCATCGCCGCCGAGCGTGCCGCGGTCATCGTCTGCCAGTTGGAGTCACCGTGGTTGAGCCACCGCCGAGCACCCCGGGGATCCGCCCGGTGGCGCCAGCTTCCGTCGTCGATCAGGTGACCGCGGAGATCAGACGATCGATCCTCGACGGCTCGCTGCCTCCTGGCGAGCCGTTCTCGATCGTCGAGCTGTGCAGGAGGCTTCAGGTCAGCCATATCCCCGTCCGCGAGGCGTTGCGCCGCCTCGAGGGCCACGGTGTGCTCCGGCTACGGCCCGGGCGCAGCGCGGTGGTCGCTCCAGTCGACGCCGACGACCTCCGAAGCATCTACAGGCTCCGCAGGCTGATCGAGGTGGATCTGGCGGGCCGCGCCGCCAGGCTCCTCGACGATCAGGACATCGCACGGCTCGAATCGGCCGTGGACGCCTTCTCCGCGCAGCCGGCAAACCCCGACCGGGTCTTGGACAGGCACCACGAGCTCCATCTCGATCTGCTCCGCCCGGCCGCCTCGAGCTGGGACGTGCGGATGCTCGAGCTCCTCTGGCGTGCCAGCGAGCGCTACGCCCGGCTGGCCTTCTCCGACTCGCTCCTGGATCCCAACCCGGCGGGGCAGGCGCAGGCGCATCGGACGCTCGTCACGGCGGCTCGGTCGCGATCCCCCGCCAGGCTTCGGAAGGAGCTCCGGGCGCACCTGAACGACAGCGAGGCGATGATCTTGGAGGGCATGGAGGGCACGGCGCCATTCGGCGACGGGCTGCGGCCACTCGCTCGGGGCGAGTGAGCCACCGAGCCGGTGTCCACGGCCTCGGCGGCGTCCCACCTCGGCTTGTCCGAGCCGTACATAGCGCACCGTGGCCATAGCGCCGTCGCGTTGTCCACTTCTGACATGCCTCCTTCCCCAGCATGGACAGCTCGGCCCTTCAATGCGTCGTCGGCAGATGCCAGTCTGCCCGGGGGGGCCGTCCGAGCCAGCGAGAAGATCACGACACGTGGACGCTGAGGAAGGAGGCCCCGATGCGGGTGGTCGTGCTCGGCGGGACCGGCGGCATGGGCCGCTGGACGGTACGCGACCTCACCGAGTCCGACGGTGTGGACGAGGTCATCGTGGCCGCGCTCGACGGTGCCCGCGCCGCAGAGACGGCCGGTTGGGCAGCGGCCAGAGCAGGTGCCATCGGCTCGGCTCACGTCTCGAGCCTGGTCGTGGACGCTCGTGACCCGGGCGCCTTACGCCGGGCCCTCGCACCGGCCGACGTCGCGTGCAACTGCGCGCATCATGCCTTCAACCTCCCGGTGATGGAGGCCTGCGCTGACACCGGCACCCACTACGTCGACCTCGGCGGGCTGTTCCACACCACCCGGCGGCAGCTTCCCTTGCATGACCGGTTCGTCGCGGCTGGGGTCACCGCCGTGATCGGCATGGGCAGCAGCCCCGGCACCACCAACGTCATGGCCGCCTACGCTGCCAGCGGCCTGGCGAGCGTCGCCGAGGTGCACGTCCGGGTCGGCATCGCTGGCCCCGCCCCCTGGGCCGCGCCGCTGCCGGTCCCCTTCGCGATCGACACCCTGCTCGACGAGTTCAGCGTGCCGGCGACGACCTACGCGGACGGCGACTGGACCGAGGTGCCGGCGATGAGCGGGCTGGAGGAGATCGACTTCCCGGCCCCCGTCGGCCGCCTCACGCTCGGCCACGCCCTGCACTCGGAGGTGGCCACACTACCGCGCTACTTCGCCCAACGAGGCGTGCGGACGGTCAGCTTCAAGATCGGGTTCCCGACCGACTTCATGGCGCGCATGCGCCTGCTGACCGGGCTTGGCCTCGCCAGGACCGACCCCCTCGAGGTCGACCAGCAGCGGGTCGTGCCCCGTGCGGTGCTCCGTCGCTGCATCGAGACGACGACCCCGGTCCCGCCGCCCGAGGCCAAGCCCGGCGACGCCGAGGCCATGCTGGTCCGGCTGACCGGCCAGGACCACGACGAGCGCCACGTCGAGGTGCTGGCCGAGTGCCTTGTCCACCCTCATCCGCCCTGGGAAGCGGGAGCCGGGCAGCTGGACACCGGCGTCCCACCGAGCATCGTGGCGCAGTTCCTGGCTTGGGGCGTGATCGACCGGCCCGGCGTCTTCGCCCCAGAGGACATCGTGCCGCCGAAGCCGTACTTCGAGGAACTGGCCAGCCGTTTCATGAAGGTCGACCTGATCACCCGAGCTCGCGCCGCGGACGACCCGGTGCGCGGCTGGCCATCCGAGGCCTGGAGCACGGCCGTTCGGCAGCGGGAGCCCGTCGGGTTGCCGGCGGCCCGCTGACGAGCAAACCGTGACAACCACCGATCTGGAGGTGCTCGGGCAATGAGCGGACACGGCCGCGGCGGGCCCTCGCTACCCCAGGAGCGGCGGCTGCTGACCCCCATTCCCGGCCCGCGCTCGCACGAGCTGCTCGCCCGCCGCGCCGCCACCGTCGCCCGCGGCGTCGCCACCACACTCCCGGTCTTCGTCACGCGGGCGGGCGGCGGCGTCCTCGTCGACGTCGACGGCAACTCCCTGATCGACTTCGGCTCGGGCATCGCCGTCGTCAACGTCGGCAACGCCGCCGAGCGCGTGGTCGCGGGCGTGCGCGAGCAGGTCGCCGAGTTCACCCACACGTGCTTCATGATCACGCCGTACGAGGGCTACGTCGCGGTCTGCGAGGAGCTTGCGCGCCTGACCCCGGGCGACCACGAGAAGCGGTCGGCGCTGCTCAATTCCGGCGCGGAGGCGGTGGAGAACGCCGTCAAGATCGCACGCGCCGCCACCAGGCGGCAGGCGGTGGTGGTCTTCGACCACGCCTACCACGGGCGCACCAACCTGACGCTGGCGCTGACCGCGAAGAACATGCCCTACAAGCACTCGTTCGGACCGTTCGCACCGGAGATCTACCGGATGCCGATGGCCTACCCCTTCCGCTGGCCGACCGGTCCGGAGCGGTGTGGCGAGGAGGCGGCCACGGAGGTCATCACCGCGATCGACCGGCAGCTCGGCCCCGAGAACGTCGCCTGCCTGGTGATCGAGCCGATCCAGGGTGAGGGCGGGTTCGTCGTGCCCGGCGAGGGCTTCCTGCCTCGGCTCGCCGACTACTGCCGGTCGGCGGGGATCGTCTTCGTCGCCGATGAGATCCAGACGGGCTTCGCCCGGACCGGCGCCTGGTTCGCCTGCGAGCACGAGGGGGTCGTCCCCGACCTCATCGCGACGGCCAAGGGCATCGCAGGCGGCCTCCCGCTGGCGGCGGTGACCGGCCGGGCCGAGCTGATGGACAGCGTGCACCTCGGCGGGCTCGGCGGCACGTTCGGCGGTAACCCGGTCGCCTGCGCCGCCGCCCTCGGCGCCATCCGCACCATCGAGGAGCAGGACCTCATCGGCGCGGCCCGCCGGATCGGCAAGGTCATGCTGCCGCGGCTGCGAGCGTTGCAGCAACGCTTCCCGGTGATCGGCGACGTGCGGGGGCGCGGCGCGATGGTGGCGGTCGAGCTCGTCGAGCCGGGCACCAAGACGCCCGATCCGGACGCGACGCAGACGGTCGCGAAGGCCTGCCACGCCCAGGGGCTCGTCGTGCTGACCTGCGGCACCTACGGCAACGTGCTGCGGTTCCTGCCGCCCCTGGTGATCCCCGACCACCTGCTCGACGAGGGCCTCACCATCCTGGAGAACGCATTCGCCGGCCTCGGCCAGCCGAAGCCGCCGGCGCAGAGCGCGGTTGTCGAGACCCCGGCGTGACCCGGCCGCTTCGCGCGCGCCGGTCGGCGGGACGGGCGGCGACGAAGGCGCCAACCCACCGCCGGAAGCGGAAGGCATGCGATGACAGCCATGAGCAGCGACAGGGAACGCCGCGAGCGGGCGCGGAGCAGCGACGGGACGCAGATCTGGGAGCTCTCGGCCATCGAGCTCGCGGCGGCGCTGCGCCGACGCAAGCTGTCCGCCACAGAGGCGCTGGAGGCCGTGCTGCGGCGTGCCGACCAGATCGAAGGCGATCTCGGCCCGTTCTCGCTGCGGCTGGACGACCGGGCGCGCCGAGCGGCCGAGGCCGCCGACGCGGCGCTCGCACGCGGCGAGGGCGGGCCGCTCTGCGGGGTGCCGTTGACGACCAAGGACTCCCACTGGATGGCCGGGGTCGAATCCACCTCCGCGTCCCGGACCCGAGTCGGATTCGTTCCTCACGAGACCGTCGCGGCGATCGAGCGCTTGGAGGCGGCGGGGGCGGTGATCTTCGCGCGCACCGCGGTCCCCGAGTTCTGCTACTTCGGCGTCACCGAGTCGCTCCGCTTCGGCCGCACCTCGAACCCGTGGAATGTCGGCCGCACCGCCGGCGGCTCCTCGGGCGGCGCCGGCGCCGCGGTGGCGGCCGGCGCCGGGCCGCTGTCGCTGGGCGGCGACGGCGGCGGATCGATCCGGATCCCGGCGGCATTCTGCGGCATCGTCGGGTTCAAGCCCACCTTCGGCCTGGTGCCGCACGAGCCGTCGTCGCCGGGCTGGAAGACCCTGGTCGCCGTCGGGCCGATGGCCCGGTCGGTCGCCGACGCCAGGCTGCTGCTGCGCGCGATCGCCGGCCCGGATCCGCGTGACCGCCACAGCGTGCCCGCCGGGCCGCTCGACATCCCCGCCCCCGAGCCAGGCGGGCTGCGCGTGGCCGTCTCCGAGGACCTGGGGTTCGCGCCGCTGGACGACGACGTGCGCCGCGCCTTCCGCGCGGCGGTCGCCCGGCTCGCCGACGCCGGGGTGTCGATCGTCCCCGACGCGCCGGGGCTGGGGCCGTCGGTCGAGACGTGGAGCGTGATCGCCACCGCCGAGGCCCGCTACTCGGAGGCGGAGGAGTACGAGCGCCACCGCGACCTGCTCACCCCGGCGGCGGTGGAGTTCATCGCCGCCGGCGAGCAGGTCACCGCCGCGCAGTACGTCCGGGCGCAGTTCGCCCGCGAGCACATCCACCGCGCCTACGTCGACCTGTTCGCCCGCACCGGGGCCGCCGTGCTGCTCACGCCGACGGTGGGCTGCGAGGCCTTCCCGCACGGCCGGCGCCACCCGGAGGAGATCGGTGGGGTGCCGATCGGATACCCGGACCTCGACTGGGCGCCGTTCCTGTACGACGCCAACCTCGCCGGCCTGCCCGCGTGCGCCATCCCCATCGGGCTCGGCGACGACGGCCTGCCGGTCTCGATGCAGGTGCTCGGGCGGCGCCGTGACGACGGTCGGGCCCTGGCCGCCGCCGAGACGATCGAGGCCCTGATCGACTTCACCTCCCACCCGCCACGCAACCTGCCACCGCCGTCAACCGCCCGCCGCGTCGCCACCAGTTCCACCGCCGAGTCGAGGAGGAAGGGATGACAGGGCCAGCCATGAAGCTGCGGGGCGTCTCCGAGCTGCGGTCCTTCTTCCGCACCAACCAGACGCCGCTCTACTTCGTCTCGCCGACGCCGTTCAACCTGCTCGGCATCGACCGCTGGGTCCGCGACTTCTACTACGTCTGCTACTTCGATTCGTTCGAGGGCAGCCATCCGCGGGTCTTCGTGCCAGAGCAGCGGGAGGCGCGCGACTTCCGCTCCATGGAGGACATCTGCAACTACCTGCTCAGCCACCGTGAGGTGCTCGACTGGATCCACGCCCACGGGCCGGGCGGCAAAGCGGCGTTCGTCATGTTCGACGAGGAGACCGAGGCGCTCGCCGCCGAAGCCGGGCTGCAGGTCGCCCACCCCCCGGCGGCGCTGCGCCACCACGTCGACTCGAAGATCGTCACCACCCGGCTGGGCAACGAGGCGGGCGTGCCGAGCGTGCCGAACGTGCTCGGTCGTGCCCGCACCTACGACGACCTGTTGGAGTTGGCGGCACAGGCCGGGCTGGGTGACGACCTCGTCGTGCAGATGCCCTACGGCGACTCCGGCAAGACGACGTTCTTCATCAAGCGGCGCGCGGACTGGGAGAAGTACGCCGCCAAGGACCCGCTGCACGAGCAGGAGCTCAAGGTGATGCGGCGGATCGACAACCGGGCGATCGCGGTGGAGGCGGTGCTCACCCGCAGCGGGACGCTCGTCGGCCCGCTTATGAACGACATCACCGGCCACCCCGAGCTGACCCCCTACCCCGGCGGGTGGGCCGGCAACGACTACCCAGCCACGCTGACCGACGGCCAGAAGCAGCGGGCCCGCCAGCTCACCCGGCAGCTCGGCGAGCGCCTTGCCGGCGAAGGCTTCCGGGGGTTCTTCGAGGTCGACTACCTGGTCGACCTCGACGGCGGCGAGTTGTACCTCGGCGAGCTCAACCCCCGGATCAGCGGCATCAGCTCGATGACCAACGTGACCGCGGGCGCCTACGCCGACATGCCGCTGTTCCTCTTTCATCTGCTCGAGTACCTCGACGTCGACTACGAGGTCGACATCGACGAGATCAACGAGCGCTGGTCGCGGGAGGCCAGCGTCGACGTCTGGAGCCAGATCATCATCAAGGAGAACGAGGAGCGCCTGGAGCTGCTCACGCAGGCGCCCAAGACGGGCATCTACTCCCTCGGCGAACGAGGAACCGTGAGCTTTCGCCGCTGGGGCAACGACTGGCACAGCATCCTGGACGAGTCCGAGGCGTTCTACCTGCGCATCCTGGCTCCCGGCGACTACCGCTACCGCGGCGGCGATCTCGGCGCGCTGGTCACCCGCGGCCGGCTGCAGACCGACGACAACCGGCTGACCGACCGCTGCAAGCAGTGGATCGCCGGCATCAAGGCGCAGTTCGCCGGCACACCGCTGACCCCGCAGGAACCCGTCCCGGCACCCGGTCCGCTCGCCTTCAAGATGGCTTGACGTTGCTCACGTTTGCCGCCGCCGTGGCCGGCAGCCAACGGGGCGCTCGTGGTCGTTCAGCTGCCGGGAGCCCCGGCATCGCGGCATGCTCACCGCTGGCGAAGGTGTCCAGCGAGTGCCGCCAGACGGAGCCCGGCCAGCGGTACTCCACCGTCCGCTCCGCGGGGCGGTAGACGGCGGTGTAGAGCGTCCCGAAGCCAAGCGAGTAGGCGGTCGAATACAGCGGCGGCCGCAGGAACGCGCCCACCAGCTGCTCGACGTCGACCGACTCCTCGCCCAGCAGGTCGCGGAGCAGCCGCTGCCGCTCGAGGCTGCACGTCACCCGCGCCTGCTCCGGCCAGTGGAGCCGCTCCTGGTGGTTGGTCGCCGCGGGCCAGCGGGTGAAGCCCGGCTCGCGGTCCGGGCCGAGCAACGCGGTGACGAAGTCGCCGTCCCGGTCGACCACGGTGAGGTTGTATGCCATGTGCACCGGCAGCCGCTGCAACGTGCGGCGGGCGTCGGCGGTGGTCTCGCACACCTCGAGGAGATAGCGCAGGACGAGGGGGATGCCGAAGCCATCGCCCACCACGCGGCGCCCGCCGAACGCCAGCGAGACCGCAAGGCCCGCATCGTTCATGCCGTCCACCAGACCCCACAGGCAGTCGCTCATCCCGATCACCCGCCGGCCGGTGAACGCGCTTGCGTACACGACGCGTTCCAGCAGCAGCGGGGCATAGTCGTAGTTGCGGACCAGCGTCGGCGAGCCACGCGTGAGGACCGCCTGCGAGCAGCCGGCCAGGTACGGCGGCGGGTTGTAGAGCGTCAGCATGCGAGCCGCGAGCTCGTCACCGCCGGCGAGATCCACCAGCCGCTGCCAGGTGGGCACGAGCTCGGGCATGTGCGTGCGCAGCATCCGCCGGCACGCCGCGTAGCTCGGACGCGCCGCCTCGCCGTAGCGGAGATACCAGCTCCGGTAGCCCGGCCAGGTGAGCGAGAAGAGCGTCTGCCAGCGCGGCCCGGGCTGCGGCTCGGCGATCGCGTAGAAGGTGAGCGGGAAAGTGGGCTCAGCGTAACCGGTCACTGGTGCACCCTCCTCTTGACGGAGGCTGGCAAGGTCTTCGCCGTACGGGATCGGTGAGAGCTGGGGTGACGGCCTGGGTCGGTCGCCTCTCGAGGGCCCGCATGACACCGCCGCCCCCAACCTCCCGAGGGCTTGCAACCGGCAACAGAGGGACGCGCCGCAGAGCGCCGGTCAGTGACCGCCCGGGCCGAGCCCTCCCCACCGAGCTGTCGCTGCCACCCCAAGGAGGGGACATGTTCTGTGGGATCGACTGGGCCGCCGAGACGCACACGGGATCCTGGCGCGGGCGTGGATCCGGGTGATCTGGCGCTGCTGGATCGACCGGATCCCCTACGACCCAGCCAGGCACGGCGCCGCCGCCAAGCTGACCGAGATGACTGCTCCTGCGGCGTGAGGTTGACATCTATAGGAGCGTCAGAGGGTGTCATGCGTGCAGCCATGGTAGCGACGCCGGGTGACGTCGGGCCATTCGCCGGCCGGTAGCTGACACGGCATCCACCATCACGCGACCACCACACCATGTCGGGCGTGACGTCCAATCGCCGTCGCAGGCGTAGAGGGCACACACCTGGGATCGCCGAGGCCGCCGACCGATCCGAGCAGAGCCAGTGCGACCGGCGGTGATGGTGGAGCGATGGTGCTCGTCTGGTGCACCCAACATGCCCCTATGCGAACCCAACATCCCTGGCCACTTAGGACAAGGTTCTATGCCTGTCTCAGGAGTGAGCTGGGCTGTCAGTGGGGCTTGTTAGGTTCAAGGGACCTTAGTTGTCTCTTGGGGGCGGTGTGGACTACTTCTTTGTGTCGCACAGCAAGGTGCGGAGGTACGGCAAGAACCTGCTGCCGGGCGTCGATCTGGACGTTGAGGCGTACGTACAGCGCCGGGGGGCTTTGAAGGAGGGCACCCCGTTCTTCCTCGGGTCGGACATGCGGCCGGTGGAGCCGCTGTGCTCGTTCTTCTTCGAGATGGCCAAGACGCTGAAGGCGAAGTCGCTGGCCGACTACACGTACGACGCCCTGGACGTGGTCGACTTCCTGGAGGATCTGGAGGTCCCGACTGATCTTCTGTCGGCGACTGAGGAGGATCTGGTCGCCTACCGCGATGACCGGACCCAGTACCAGGACGAGCCGGTGTCGCCGGGCACCTGGCAGCGGCGCCGAGCCCTGATCAACAACTTCTACGACTGGGCCGTCGACGAGGCGAAGCTGCTGGACAAGCGGCCGTACTACCGGCGCCGCAACGGCAAGGACGTGCTGGCGTGGGGTGCGACGACCGAGCTGGACGTGCGGCACCTGACCTACGAGCAGTGGCGCTTCCTCAAGCAGGTGGGCCTGCGCGGGCTGCTGCCGGACGGCAGCCTGGACCGCTCGTTTCGGGGCCAGGCCCCGTTGCGCAACAGCGGGGCGGCGGAGCTGTCGGTGACGACGGGCATGCGGCTGCGGGAGTTCTCCTGCCTGCTGGACATCGAGGTGGGCCGGCCGCGGCGGGATGCCTCGCCCGCCGACGTGAAGCTCCAGGCGATCGCGAAGTACGGGCTGCCCCGGGTGGCGACGATCCAGGACCCGACCCTGCGTGAGCTGGACTTCTACCGTCGCACCGAGCGGGCCGCGGTGGTCGCGGCATCCGCCCGGAGTCTGTGGCGGCACCGGGCGGAGCTGTTCGTCGTCGACGACGTGGACCTGAAGCAGATGAAGCTGCGAGGCAAACTCCACGGCAGGCGGCGGACGTTCAGGGTGGAGGCGATGCCCGCTGAGCTCCGCCGGATCACCGTCATCGAGGGCGACCGCGGCCTGGAGGCGATGGGTTTGTTCGTCGGTCGCGGCGGGCGGATGCTGTCCAAGCAGCGGTGGGAGCAGATCTTCGACGACGCACACGCTCGCACGCTGCGGATGTGCGCCGAACTTGGTCTGGCGCTGGAGATGCCGGCCCGGCTTCGCATCCACGACCTGCGGCACACGTTCGCGATCTACATGCTGCAGATGCTCACCCAGGCGGTGCTGGAGGACGAGATCGCGCGGGTTCGGGCCGGGGGAAGCGCGGCCTACCTGGCCGATCACCTCTCGCGGAACCCGCTGCTGATCCTGCAGCGGTTGTTGGGCCATCGCCAACCACGCTCGACGATGCGCTACCTGACCTACATCCGGAACTCGAATGCCCTGGTCACCAAGGCGATCGCCCAGTGGAACGACCGGGACAGGACCTACGCCGACTACGCGTCGATGCTCATGGACGGGGAGGCCGCCTGATGGCTCGGCGAGGACAGCGCAAGCCGCGCCAGCGGGTTCAGTCGGCACCGCCGGCACCGCGGCGGATGGACCACGTCGGGGTGCGCGAGCTGACCTACGACCGCCGCGGCGAGGCCATCCGGGTGACGGTCAACCCGGCACAGTTCCAGTGCAGCACGCTGGCTGCCCAGCTCGCGGACGAGTGGCTCATCCACACGCGGGCCGCTGGTCTCCTCAGTGGCGGCGAGGCCCACGCCGCGGCGGTCCGCCGGTTCTGCGAGTTCGTCGACGAGCGCCTGCCCGGCCAGGGCATGGACCCGAAGCTGGCCCGGCTGGACGGGGACCGCGTCGACCTGGTGGAGCTCATCCACGACTGGGAGTCCTCCATGATCCAGCAGTTCGGGAGGGAGAAGTCCACCCCTTACTCCAGGGTCCGGCTGCTGCTGTTGCTGATCAGCCGGCGCGCGAGCGCGGGGCAGCCGGTGGTGGAGAAGCTCCGGCTGCGGGCGGAGGCGCCGCCGGTGTTCAAGCGAGGCCGCAACAAGCCGCTGGATGAGTTCTCCAACGCCGAACGGCTCGCCCTGCGGGATGCGGCCCGGGCCGACATCAGGGCCCTGGAGGCCCGGCTCAAGCGCGGGGCGGAACTGCTGGACCAGGGGCGGGATCCCCGCAACGGCGGTGACTGGCAGAACATCGCGGATCTGGTCTGGGCGTCCCGGCACGGGGTGCTGACCACGCACGCGCTGTTCGACAACCTGCCCAAGCACACCAAGTGGTGGCCGGAGCATCTGACCGAGCTGCTGCCGCCGGAGCGCGGCCGCAACGCGTCGGGACGGTCTGGCCTGGTCAACGCGATCGGCAGGCTGCTCTACCCGAACGAGCTGGACCTGATGCCCTTCCGCGTTCTGCTGCTGCTGGAGATGCCCGACGCCACTCCGGAGGAGGTGCACGACCTGATGCTGGACGAGATCGAGTTCACGCCCGCCGGGGTGAGGGTGGTCCAGCGCAAGATGCGGGCCTGGCGGGTGAGGGCCGACTTCCACCCTGCCGCCGACGAGGAAGCGCCGGAGGAGACCGAGGACGACAGCGTCGTGGTCAGCGAGCACACCTACACCGGGGATGGGGCCTGGGGGGTCGCGGGCCTGCTGAGACGGCTGATCGCGGCGACGGCGACGACCCGGCAGGCGTTCGAGGCCGGGCCGCGGCTGTTCGTCTCGGCACAGATTTTCCGGGCCTCCGGCGGCCTGGTCGCCGGCCCGGCCACGTTCCAGCGCAACGGCCGTCGGTTCACCAGCTGGATCGCCTCCCACCGCGACGAGGAGGGCAAGCCGAGCCTGGTGATCTCCGAGCCGCACGAGGTGCGGCGCCTGCGCAAGACCGCCAAGACCGTCAGGGCGGTCGCCCTGGGCGGCACCGTGACGGACCTCGCGGGCGATGACCACCACGTCGAGGTCTTCCGCACCCACTACGCGCACGGCACCACCGCCCACATCCTGGCGGGCCGGTCGATCAACCGGGCTCAGCAGTGGGTCTTCCACCGGGCCTCGGCCAAGCCGGTGTTCGTAGCCCCGGAGGCCGAGGCCCGCCTGGAAGAGCCGGAGGTCGCCGAGGGCATGGGCCTGAGCACGGAGACGGCCAAGGCGATGGTCGCGGGCGAGCTCGACATGGGCATCACCAACTGCCGCAACCCCTACGACTCGCAGTTCACCCAGGCAGGCAAGCTCTGCCACGTCGCGCCGGCGATGTGCTTGGTCTGCCCCAACGCGGTGATCTTCACCAGCCAGCTGCCGCGGCTGCTGCTGTTCGCCGACCATATCGAGCGGATGCGGGCGGTGCTGGACCCGCCGCGATGGCAGGCCGTCTGGGGACGCCAGCACGCGGCCTTGACGGAGCTGTTCGCCGAGTGCGTCGACAAGATCCCCGCCGCCCGCCAGGAGATCGCGGATCAGGGCCTGACCCTGGACCTGCCGCTGGGACTGCGATCGGAGTTTGACCGATGACCACCCCTGCCCTGTCCGCCGTTCCCGCGGCCTCGGAGTACTTCGCCGACGACGAGCCGGTCTTCGGCACCGGCCACGAACTCCTCGAAGGCCGCCGCGTCCCGCTGTTCGGGGAACGCAAGGCATGGCCGGCCGCCTGCATCCGGCGTCCCAGCAACCGGCCGGTGACCGAGCACACGCTGATGTTCCCCCTGGAGGATGCGGGCACCAACCTGCTGCTGCGGGAGATGGTCTTCGCCCAGCTCAACCCCACCCACAAGGCCCTTCGCCACCGGTCGGTGTTCCTTCCCGCAGAGCCCGCGGAGATCAGCACGCTGCGGCAGACGATCTGGAACATCGTCGACGTCATCACCTGGGGCAAGGAACAGAACCTGCCTGATGACCTCGGCAGATGGGATCCGCAGGACTGGCAGGACTTCCTCGACCATCAGTCCGCCGAGGCCACCGCTGCGGGGCTGCGGCACTGCATCCACGCCATCCGCCGGATGCGCAAGGTCGCCGCCGTCCTGACCGGCATCACCCCCTTCGACGACCCCTGGCAGGGCAAGGCGGCCACGCACATCGCCAACGAGACCGCAGAGAACGCCGAGGAACGGCGAGAGGGTCTGGCCACCCCGGCGATCCCGCCGGCGACCTGGTGGCCGCTGCTGCGGGCCGCCTGGGCCTACATCCACCTCTTCGCCCCTGACCTGCTGGACCTGCGGGACCGCCTGGCCGAGGACCCGCCGCAGCAGCCCGAACAGAAGCGGAAGACAAACTTCCGCAGCCCCGAAGAGATCGACGAGCTGATCGAGGCATGGCTGGCCCGGCCCGACAGCGTCGTCCCGGTCCACCCGCGGGACGGTCGCGGAAAGAGCCCGATCCGCAAGGGCGAGCCCAACTGGACTTCGCTGAGCCTGAGCATTACCGGGGGCACGACCCTGCACCTGTTCGGAACCGGCGCACGCGCGCACAGCGGCTTCAACCAGGCCCGCCGGGAGAAGGTGCTGGCCGCTATGGCGAACGGCACGGTCGCCGTCGCCAGCACGGACGCGGTCGGCCGACGCGAATACAAGCCCGGGGCCCGCTTCAGGAGACCGGAAGAGATCGACGAGAAGCTGCGGCAGTGGCTGGCCGACCCGAACAACCTCGTCCCCGTCCGCAGCAAGGCCGACCGCAACTCTCCCGCGGGAACCGTGGTCTTCGAGACCCTGCGGCGCGAGGTCCTGGGCGAGGACGACAGGACCGACCTGAACGGCCGGACCTCGAAGGCCAGCCAGCGGCGCCGACAGTGGATCGAGGAGGCCGTCGCCCGCGGCCAGGTCGAGATCATCAACGGCAGCGGCTACCGGGCCCGCCGCCACCCCTGCCCCGGGTTCGCAGAGGTCACCCGGGCCGACGGCACCACGGGCCCCTGGCGGACCGGCATCACCCTGGACGAGCTGGACGCCGAACTGCGGATGGTCCGCGCGGCCTGCTACGTGTTCATCGTCGCCCTCAGCGCGATGCGCGACAGCGAGATCCAGGAGATCGAACGCGACGCGATGGCCACCTTCTTCGGCTCGCCCGCAGTGACGTCCCGGAAGGTCAAGAACGACCCGGCTCGCTCCCACCAGCACTGGTGGATCATCGAACCGGTCGCCGAGGCCATCGCGGTCGCCGAGCGGCTGTCATGGCATCCCACCCACATCTTCGCCTCGATCACCCCGCCCAAGACCACAGCCGAGGGCAAGCGCCGGCACGGACGCCGCGGCATCAACGCGGCTTCCGACATCGACCAGTTCATCGAGCGGATCAACACCACCTGCGGGCAGCTGGGCCTGGAAGCGATTTCGCCCGCCCACGTCAGGCCGCACATGTTCCGCCGCACCATGTCACTGATCGCCGGCCGCGAACCGGACGCGGAGATCGCGCTCGGGCTCCAGCTCAAGCACGCCGCCCGCCGAGCCGTGTCGAACCGGTCCACCCCGGCCTACGGGCAGATGGACGCCGGCTGGGCCAAGGAATTCGACCGGGAACTGGAGTTCGCGGCCGCCCGCAAGCTGGTGAGCCTGCTCAAGGACCGGCACCGCGGCGAGACGATCGCGGTCGGCCCCGGGGCGGCCCGCCTGCACGCCGGGCTGGACCAGGTCCTCACCACGATCGAGGCCGACCCGCAGCTTCGAGCCCAGCTCGCGGACGAGACCATGATGGCCACCCTGCTGCACTCGCAGTTCCCCGAACTGCACTGGGGCACCCTCAACCACTGCCTGTTCGACGCCCCGCAAGCCGAATGCCAGGAAGGACTCCCTGAAGCCCAGCGCGGGCAGGGGCCGCTGCTGGGAGCCTGCCAGCCCGCCAAGTGCCGCAACTCGGCCATCACCCGCGCTCACGCGCCGATCTGGCTGGCCGAGGAGAAAGACCTGGTCACCACCCTCGCGGAGAAGCGTCTGGCGCCTCCTCGCCGGGAGTCCCTGGAACAGCGACTGACGGATGTCCGGCTGATCACCCGGACGTTCAAGGAGAACGGAGGCGATCTCTGATGCCGGTGTCCGCCGCCACCGAGACGAAGCTGAGGGAGGCCATGGCCCGGCTGCTGGCCGGCGAGCCCCTGCACACCGACGGGGCCCTGACCAAGGAAAACCTCGCCCGCGAGGCGAAGGTCAGCCACGCGACCGTCCACCGGGCCGAGGAGGTCCTGGCCGAGTGGGACGCCAAGGTCTCCCGCCCGGTCCTCCGCACCCCCGGCGAAGTCCAGCGGGATGAGACGATCACCGAACTCCGCAAGCAGCTGCGGGAAGCGAAAGCACAGGTCACCGAGGTTCAGGGCAAGTTCGACGCTCTGGCCACGGTCGCCGCGAACCTCTACGCGGAGAACCTCGCGCTGAAGAAGAAGATCGGCAGTCGCCAGCGGCTGGCCGTCATCCCGGCTCAGGACGGCTGATGCGGCAGCCGCCCGGTTCGAACGGACGGCTGAGTACATAGATCCGTACGCGATGGTGCACGAGGAAGTCGTACGCGACTGGGGACGTTCAGTGGTACGTCCCCCTCCTCGAGGAGGGGGACGGCCGCGGTCAGGCGGCCTGCAGCACGGTCTGGTCGGCGGCGAGGGCCTGGAGGCGGGCGGCCACGGCCTGCGGGCCGAGGGCCGCCAGCGCCCACAGGGCACTGATTCGGCGGCCGGAGGACCAGATACCAGTGGTCGGCGGCCGGAACGGGGCCACGGCGATGTCCTGGGCCGCAAACGGAGCCTGGTCGAGATAGGTCATCCCGCCGGTCCCGCACAGATACGCGCGGGCGCCGGTCGCGGCGGCCAGGTCGGCGAGCCTCTGGGATCGGCCCGGCCGGGCGGGCAGGCGGCTGCTGATGAGGACCTGGCCCCGCCAGCCGACCAGGTCCAGCAGGACGCGGGTGGATATCTCGGCGACCGTCGAGGTCTTGCCGGTGGTGAAGGCGTCCAGCACCGGGTCCAGGGCCCGGGCAAGGGCGGGCCAGTGGGGGCTGGCCCCATAGTGCTGCCGCAGCATCCCTGCGGTCCTGCGGCGGGCCAGGTCCGCATCGTCGATCACAGCGTCCCGGACGAGGGTGGGCCGCCCGCTCGGCAGGTGGGTGGGGATGGTGAGCCACCGCTGCCGGGCCGGGGCGTCGAGGTCGGCGAGGCGGGCTCGGTGCTGATAGTCGCGGCGGGTGAACTGCACGTCGTCCAGGACGACCCAGTAGTCCGCCGCGAACAGCTTGGCCAGCGTGGTCAGCCGGGGCAGGAAGTTCGGCTGGTGGATCGCGCACAGCCCGCCCGGCTCGGGCAGGTCAGGAGCTGATGAGGCGGCTGGTGAAGCCGTCGCGGATGAGGGATTCGTACGCTGCATGCACGTCCTCCGGGACCTCCTGCTCGATGGCGAATCCGAGCTTCGGATACTCGATCACCCGCTGGAGGTCGCCGACGAGCATGTCCAGGACGAGCTTCTCGTCGCCGATGGACTTCAGGTAGTCGTCGAACTCCAGCGGCTCCGACGCGCAGAGGATCTCGACGTCGGGCCACAGCTTGCGGGCGGTCGCGAACGATCGCCTTTCCAGGTGGACGGAGGCGTCCGCGCGGCCGAGGGCGGTGTCGAGGATGGCCTGGGTGTCGGGTCTGGGCTCGGTGTCGGCGAGTTTGCTCTCCCACTTGGAGACGGTCGCGACGGCCAGGCCGAGCTGCTGGGCGAAGGCCCGCACGCTCAGTCGCAGGGCGAGCCGCAGGGCCTTGGCCTCCAGGCCGGTCCAGTGGTGCACGGTCGCCACGCGTCACTCCCTTCCACCGGCCATCGAAGCAGATCCGTGCAGTCGGCGGGACGGAAGTGGAACGGAAGTAGAACGGCCGGTGATTGGCCGCAAGTTGGGATGCGGCCACGCTCAAGAGCGTCACCACCGAGGTGGAGTGCGGCCCGGTAGACGGTGGCGGTCTTGTCGTATCGCGTGGCCAGGCCGCGCCATTGCTTGAGCTTGTTGATGCACCGTTCGACGGTGTTGCGCTGCTTGTAGGCGTCGCGGTCGAAGGCCGGCGGCCTGCCGCCGGCCCGGCCGCGGCGTTTGCGCTTGGCGATCTGGTCGACGGGCTGCGGGATCACCGCACGGATGGCCCGGCGACGCAGGTGGGCGCGGATGGCGCGGGAGGAGTACGCCTTGTCCGCGAGCACCGCATCGGGCCGGGTGCGGGGACGTCCGCGCGGTCGCGGGACCCGCACTGCGGCCATCACGTGGACGAACGCTGGAGCATCGCCCGCCTGGCCGGGCGTGAGGTGGAAGGCCAGCGGCCGGCAGCGGCGGTCGGCCGCCAGGTGGACTTTCGTGGTCAGTCCGCCGCGGGATCGGCCGAGGGCATGGTCGTGCGGCTCGCCGACCGGTGCCCCTTTTCACGGGCTCCGGCCGCGTGCTGGTGGGCGCGGACGATGGTGGAGTCCACCGCCACGACCCAGTCCAGCTCCCCGGCCGCGTCGGCCTGGGCCAGCAGGGCGGTGAAGACCCGCTCCCAGGTGCCGTCGATGGCCCAGTTCCGCAGCCGCGTGTACACGCCCTTCCACGAGCCGTACTGCTCGGGCAGGTCCGGCCAGGGCGAGCCGGTGCGGTATTTCCAGGCGATCGCCTCAATCACCTGGCGGTGATCCCGCCACCGGCCGCCCCGCTTCGGTCCCCGATCCGGCAACAGCGGCTCGATCCTGGCCCACTGGGCATCAGTCAGCGACACACCAGACCAACGATCAGACGATCCGAAAGAAACGGCCTAGGCCCGCACCGCGAGCCGCACCTCCACCCGCGACATGTCCTCCAGCAAACGGGGCGGCCAGCGCTCCCACTCCGGTGCCGACGGCCCCACCTACGACCAGCTCTACGCGGAGGCCCGCCGCCGCAACATCCGCGGCCGCTCGTCGATGAACAAGGCGGAACTCAAGCGCAAGCTCGGGCGCTGACACCGACGAGCAAACCCCCGGCCTCACTCGAACGGCCGAGCGGCTTGGCGCCAGGACGCACGTGGTCAGAGGGGCTGGAGCCGGGTGTGCAGGAGGCAGAATTCGTTGCCTTCTGGGTCGGCCAGGACGTGCCAGCTCTCGGTGCCGGTCTGGCCGACGTCGACGGGCCTGGCGCCGAGAGCGAGCAGCCGCTCCAGCTCGGCGTCCTGGTCGCGGTCGGTGGCGTTGACGTCGATGTGCAGTCGGAGCTTCCCGGTCCGCGGGTCGCTGCTGGGGCTGAGGACGAGGGTGGGCTGCGGGCCGCCGAAGCCGGCGTCGGGCGGCCCGATCTCGATGCTTCCGTCGTCCTCCCGGCCGAGTTCGACGTAGCCGAGGACCTTGCTCCAGAATGCGGCGAGCCGGTCGGGGTCGGCGGCGTCGATGACCAGCTCACTGATGCGGCATGCCATGCCCGTCAGTGTACGTAGACAACCCGAGAGTCGATCGTCGGCCGCGTGCTGGAGGGCGACGCGCTACGCGATCGCGTTTTGCTCGGCGGTGTCGCTCCTGCCAGGCATTCTGCGTCTACGAGGATGAGTCGTATGAACGTGCGAAGCAGGAACCGGGTGCGGATCTCCGGTCGGCCGGGCGCACCGGTGGTGGTGCTCGCGCATGGGTTCGGGTGCGATCAGAACATGTGGCGTCTGGTGGTGCCGGCGCTGGAGCGCGATTTCAGGGTAGTGCTCTTCGATCACGTGGGGTCCGGGCGATCGGATCTGTCGGCGTGGAGCAAGGAGCGGTACTCCAGCCTGGAACGGGCCCGTAGTCCTCGCCGGAGTCACGTTTCAGCGCGGCGCGCAGCTCGGGGTCGGCGTACACCTCGGCCGTGGCCTTCCATTCGGTGACGAGCTGGGCGACGGCGGCCGAGTTGTCGAGTTCGGCGGCGGCACCGAGGGTCTCGACGAGCTCGACGGAGAACCTGCGCATCTCGTGCGCGGGCAGGTAGCGCACCCACGGGAAGGACGCCGGCAGCACGTCCATGACGAGCGTGCGGCCCTCCGGGCGGCGCATCAGCTCGACGAACACCCGGCTCGTGGCCTTCGCCGCGGTGCTGTCCTGCGCGGCCCGCGCCGCGGTGGTCAGCACCAGATCCTCGGCGTCCCGGCGGCGCAGCACCATCCGCCGCGCTCCAGCGAGGCGCGCAAGGGTGCGCTTCGGCTGATTCAGCAGCTCGCTGAGGTTCGTCTCCAGGGTACGCATATGTTGAAGTGTAGTTGACAACTTCAGACACGTGCAGGTCGAGGCGAGGGGATCGCACCCCTAGGGCGTTTCTTTCGGATCACCTTGCTGACCAGATGAAGATGGCAGCGAGGTGGAGTCCGGCGAGGTAGATGGTCGCGGTCTTGTCGTAGCGGGTGGCCAGGCCGCGCCACTGCTTGAGCCTGTTGATGCACCGTTCGACGGTGTTGCGTTGCTTGTAGGCCTCGTGGTCGAAGGCAGGCGGACGTCCGCCGTGGCTGCCGAGCCGCTTGCGGTTGGCGACCTGGTCGGATGGCTGCGGTATCACCGCGCGGATCCCGCGCCGCCGCAGATGGCGGCGGATCGCGCGGGACGAATACGCCTTGTCGGCCAGGACGACGTCCGGCGTCGTTCTGGGTCGGCCGATCGGCCTGGGTACCCGCAGACCGGCCATGACCTCGGTGAATGCGGGTGCGTCACCGGCCTGGCCGGGGGTGAGCACGAACGTCAACGGCCGGCAGCGGCCGTCGGCGGCAAGATGGACCTTCGTGGTCAGTCCGCCACGGGAGCGTCCGAGGGCATGGTCGGCCGGCTCGCCGGCCGGGGCCCCTTTTGACGGGCCCCGGCGGCGTGCTGGTGGGCACGGACGATGGTGGAGTCGACCGCGATGGCCCAGTCCAGGCCGCCCTCGGCATCAGCCTGCGCGAGCAGCGCGGCCAGGATCCGTTCCCAGGTACCGTCCGCCGCCCACATGCGAAGCCGGTTGTGGACTCCCTTCCACGAGCCGAAGCGCTCGGGAAGGTCCATCCACGGTGTCCCAGTGCGGTACTTGAAGGCGATCGCGTCGATCACTTGCCGATGATCACGCCACCGACCACCCCGCCGAGGCGTCCGGTCCGGCAACAACGGCTCGATCCGCGCCCACTGGGCATCAGTCAACGACACACATGAACTAACGATCAGATGATCCGAAGGAAACGGCCTAAAGCCGTTACCCACCGCATGCTCCGCAGCAGCAAGCAGGTCTCCCGCCGACGAGGATTGGTCACGAACAGATAACATTCCCGCTTTCATCTGAGACACCCAGGACCCTCGTGACTACCCGGCGGCATCCGAGATCCACAGCAATCAGCTGAGACACATGGCGCCCTGAGACAGGCGAACTATTCCTAACCCGTTCGGCCCAACCATCCGCCTGACCGCCCGCCACGCCAAGGTTCGCCGTGATGGCTACCGGAAGAAGTGGCGGACGACGCCGTTGCCGCGACGGCCGTAGGGGCACGGCTCGTCGCGGGTGCGCTCCCCGATCACCCCGAAGCCGTGGCGTCATCCAGGTACAGCAGGGCGTCGTGCTCGCGGGCCAGGGCCGCGAACGCCCGAAGGTGGGGCGGGTTGCCGGTCATGCTGTTGACCCCGTCCATTCAGACCAGGCGGGGACCCTTGGGGTGCCGGCGCAGCAGGCGCCGCAGCGCCTCGGGTCGTCGTGGGCGAGCGGACGACGGTCGCGCCGTGGGCACGGGCGATCACGCAGCCGTCGTAGCTGGTCTTGTGGGCGCGGGCGTCCAGAAAGATCGTGCCGTCCGACGCCAGGACCGGGATGACCGAGGCGTGGATGTGGGTGAGGGTCGGCAGCAGCAGGGTGTCCTCGGCGCCCAGCAGCCCGGTGAGGCCCTCCTCGATCTGCTGGTACAGGGCCGGGCTGCCGAGCATGCGTGACCAGCTCGGGTGGGTGCCCCAGCGCGAAAGGTAGCCGGGGATCGCGCCGATCACCTCGGGGTCCAGGTCCAGCCCGAGGTAGTTGCAGGAGGCGAAGTCGATCAGCCAGCGGCCGTCGACCCGGATGCGGCGGCCACGGACCTCCTGGATGACCGCGTCGAGCAGGTGGTGGTGGGCGAACAGCTCGTCGAGGTCGGCGCAGGCTTCGAGCCAGCACGCGAGCCAGCTGGTGGGCGCCGGGCGGCGGCCAGAATCGGCGTCAGGCGCCGACGCCGGGGGCGGTCGCGGCGCGGCCGCCGCCGAGCTCCCGGGAGAGGCCCCTGGCCACCTCCTTGACGGCGGTGACAGTGGTGGCGGGAGGCCCGTCGGGCAGCAGGTGCTCGACCGGGCCGGACACCCCGATCGCGCCGACGACCGTGCCACGGTTGCCGAACAGCGGGGCGGCGATGCCCGCCTCGCCCACGATCGCCTCCTGCCGCTCGGTGGCGAGCCCTTCGCGCCGGACGCGGCCGAGCTCCCGGCCGAGGGCGGCCGGGTCGACGAGCGTCCGCCCGGTCAACTTGGAGAGCGGCCCGGCCAGGAGCTCGCGCTGCTCGGCGGGCCCGAGGTGGGCGACGATGGCCTTGCCGAGCGCGCAGGCGTGCCACGGGATCGAGGCGCCGACCTCGAGGATCTGGACCGAGTCGTCGGGCCGGAAGACGTGGTGGACGATGAGCACGCTTGGGCCGGTGAGCACCCCGACGTGGACCGCCTCCCCGGCCCTGGTCGCGAGCGACTCGGCCCAGAGCAGCGAGCGGGCCCGCAGCTCGTGGTTGTCGAGGTAGGCGTTGCCGAGCTGGAGCAGGGCCGGCCCGAGCCGGTACTTGCCGGTCTCGACGTCCTGCTCGACGAGCTGGTGGGCCTCGAGGGTACGCAGCAGCCCGTAGACGGTCGCCTTCTTGAGGTCCAGGCGGGCGGCCAGCTCCGTGACGCCCAGGCGGGAGGTGTCCGAGCCGAGCGCCTTGAGGATGCGCACGGCCCGGCTGACAGACTGGATCAGGGCCCGCTCGTCGTCGGGCCGGGCCCGGCGCGCGTCGGTCATCGCCGATGGGGCCGGGCGACGCGGGCCTGGTCGGCGCCGGTGCCGAGCACGGCCTGGTCGAGCGCGCCGACGATGAGCGCCGTGGAGGTCGCGCCCGGGTCCTGGTGACCGACGCTCCTTGGGCCGAGGTAGCTGGCCCGCCCCTTCCTCGCCTGCATGGGGATGGTCGCCCGCATGCCCGCGCTCAGCCGTCCTTCACCTTGATCATCGTGGCCGCGCCCCGTGCGGCCTCGTCGACCTGGTCGAGGCCCATTCCGGTACTGGCCTGGATGGCTCCGATGACAGTGCCCTCGACCAGCGGGGCCTCGCAGATTCGGACCCGGGGCCGGCGCTCTGGGTCGATCAGCTCGTCGATGGCGAGCTGGGCCGAGAGCACCGCCGAGCCGAGGTCGACGAGCACGAGCACCCCGTCGCCGTCGTCGACCGCGTCGATCGCCTCGGCGATCAGGGTCGCGTCGGTCCCGATGCCGCCGTCGTCGGTGCCGCCGGCTGCCCGGAGCCGCACGCCCTCGGCCATCTGGGCGGCCAGCTCGACCGTGCCCTGGGCAACCTTGGCCGAGTGGGACACGACCACGAGGCCGACGCTCATGTGGTTGCCTCCTCTCCGGGCACGCGGGTGCGGTTGGCGGTGGCCGCCGTCGCGCCGGGCCGCGGCGCGACGGCGGCCACACGGTCGCCGTCCTGCGGGCTCAGGTGCCCCAGCGGAGGGCTGGGGTGTGGACGGGTGCGTCCCACAGGCGGGTGGTCTCCTCGTCCAGGCGCAGGATGGTGACCGAGGCGCCCTGCATCTCCAGGCTGGTGATGTAGGGGCCGACCAGGGAGCGGGCGACCTGCACGCCGCCCTGGTCCAGCAGCCGGGCGACGTGGCGGTAGACCACGTACAGCTCCGCCAGGGGGGTGCCGCCCATGGAGTTGACAAACACCAGCGCCCGCTCGCCCTGGGTCAGGCCCAGGTCGTCGATGACCGGGCGGGCCAGCCGCTCGGTGAGCTGGTCGGCGGGCTCCATCGGGATGCGCTCCCGGCCGGGTTCGCCGTGGATGCCGATGCCGATCTCGACCTCGCCATCGCCCAGCTCGAAGGTGGGCTGGCCCGCCGCGGGCACGGTGCAGCTAGTCAGGGCCAGGCCCATGGAGCGGACGTTGGCGGCCACCTGGCGGGCCAGGCCGGTCACCTCGGCCAGGGTGGCGCCCTCCTCGGCCTTGGCGCCGGCCAGCTTCTCGAGCAGGACGGTGCCGCCCACGCCGCGGCGGCCCTGGGTGTACAGGGAGTCCTTGACGGCGACGTCGTCGTCGACGACCACGCTGGCCACGGTGGTGCCGGCCTCGGTGGCGAGGTCGGCGGCCATCTCGAAGTTCATGATGTCGCCGGAGTAGTTCTTGACGATGTGCAGCACCCCGGCGCCGCCGTCGACCTTGCTGGTGGCCCAGGCCATCTGGTCGGGGGTGGGGGAGGTGAACACCTCCCCGGGGCAGGCGGCGTCGAGCATGCCGCGGCCCACGAACCCGCCGTGCATGGGTTCGTGGCCGGAGCCGCCGCCCGAGACCAGCCCGACCTTGCCGGGGCGGGGCGCGTCGGCGCGGTAGACCACGAACGGGTCGTAGCCGACCCCGACCAGGTCGGCGTGGGCGCGCTCCAACCCTTCCAGCGACTCCCGCACGAAGTCATCCACCGCATTGAGCAACTTCTTCATCCAGACCTCCGGGTCTCCGTCTCCCACGTGCTCGGCGCCGTCACGTGGACGTCTGTCGCTAGGTGGTGTCGACTCGTCGGCCGGTGTCGGGTTCTTCGGTGGTGCGTCTCAACAGCGTCCTCCTTGCTCGGCGGGGCCGTTCGTTGTTCGACAATGTCGAACGATGTTTCGTCAATTAGCCACGCTGCACCTGCCTTGTCAAGACCGGGCGGCGATCGTCTGTGGTCAAGGGTGTGTCCGTCGACCAGATCGTCGGGGCGATCCTCTCGTCGGTCGCCGCCTGAGGGTCGGGCGCGCTACCTGCCGGGTCGCACCGACTGGCAGAAGGCGTCGAGCACCTGGCGGGCACGGTCGGCGCGGACGGCCGTGCCGCTGACCGCGTCCACCTCCGGGTAGGCGGCTGACGCGCCGCCCTCCTTGTCCAAGGCGTACCAGCCGGCGATCGTGCCCGCGTCCACCTCGGGGTGGAACTGGACGCCGACCACGCTACCCAGCCGGAACGCGTTGTTGGCGTAGAGGTCGCTCCTGGCCAGTAGCACCGCATCAGGCGGCAGGTCGAAGGTGTCCCGGTGCCAGTGGAACACCTCGGCCGGTTCGGCCAGGGCGCCGAGGACCGGATCGGCTCGGCCGGCCGCGGTCAGCTCGACCCTGACCCAGCCGATCTCAAGACCGCCCGCGCCCGTGTAGGCACGGCCGCCCAGGGCGTGCGCGGCGAGCTGGGCACCCAGGCAGATCCCGAGGACCGGGGCCGAGCGAGCGGCGGCGGCCCGGATCAAGGCCATCGTCTCATCGAGGTGCGGCCATGCCGCAACGTCGGCGACGCCCATCGCGCCGCCGAGCACGACCAGCCCGGCGGCATCCCCCAGGTTCGCAGGCACGGGTTCGCCCTCACCGGCCCTCACCACCCGCAGCTCGACCCCGGCGGCGCGCGCCGCGTCGCCCAGCAGCGCAGGCGGCGCGTCAGGCTCGTGCTCGATGACGACCAGGGTCGGGCCTGCGGTGCGCCCATCCCCGGCGGGGTGGCGCTCGGTTGGTGCGCGCCCGGCTGCTGCTGCGCCCGCCGGGGGGTGGCGCTCGGTTGGTGCGCGCCCGGCTGCTGCTGCGCCCGCCGGGGTCATCAGCGGGCCAGCACCGCCGGGCCGACCAGGTCGACCGCCACGGCGAAGCCGGCCGTTGCGGCTCGCATGCCCTCCATCGCCCCAGAGTAGCTGCCCTCCTGGCTGGCCCGCGAGCCGGCCCACCCGATCCGTGGCCCGACCGCCGGGAGGCCCGTCCACGGCGGCGTCAGTAGAATCCGGCTGATGAGATTCCAACGGGCCGGTGGCTGGCGCGGGCGCCACGCCGGCCGCCGCGGTCGGGCCCGCCTTCTCGCCCGGGGCCTGGCAGCCCTGGCTGTGGCCGCGGCCGGCTGCCTCGCGCCAGCCGGGGCCGCCAGCGCCATCCCGCGGTCGGCCCAGGCCGGCGAGCCGGTCGCGCTCGTGCTGGTGCAGCGGTTGACCTGGGACGAGGCGGTCGCCGCGGCCCGCCTCGCCAGAGGACCGGTGGCGGCCGGGCTGGTGTCCACCATGCCGCCGCAAGCGCCGTTCGCGGCACAGATCCTGTCGCTCGCCGCCGCGCAACGGGTCATCCCGGACGGGGAGGGCCCCGCCCTGGTCGAGCGCTTCCGGGCGGCCAGCCCGGATGGCTGCTACCTCGGCCTGCCCCCGGTCGACGTGGTCGCCGCCCCTGGCATGGAGGCGGCGCGGCTGCTCGCCGTGCAGGCGACCGGCACGCCGCCCCCGTCCCGGCCCCTGGCCGGCGACTGGGCACCAGCCCCTGGCCGGGTCCTCGTCGTCGCGGTGCCCGACGCGGCCGGGCTCACCGCCGCGCTCGGCCGCCTTCCCGTCGGCACGCGGGTCCTGGTGGCCGGGGTCAATCCGGCACCCGGACGGGCCCGCATGGCGCCCTTTTTCGAGCTCGGCGGGTCGGCTGGTCTGGTCACCTCCGACTCCACCAGACGGTCCGGCCTGGTCGCGCTCGAGGACGTCTGTCCGACCCTGGCCGCGCCGGCCCGGCGCGGCAACGGGTCGCCGATCCGGGTCGAGGCAGCGGCCGACCCCCTGGGCGCCACCACCCGGCTCGACCGCCGCGTGGCCGCCCTCGTCGCCGCCCGGACCTGGGCCATCCCGGCCCTGGCCCTGGCCGGCGCTCTAGCCGTCGTCCTGCTCGCGCTGACCTGGCGGCCGGGTGCCGGTCCCAAGCCTCCAGAGGGCCGGGAGAGTCAGGAGGCCGCCGGGGTGCCGCCGGCCCGGGGTGTCCGGGTCCCGCCGGCCCGGGGTGTCCGGGTGCCGCCGGCCCGGGGTGTCCGGGTGCCGCCGGCCCGGGGTGTCCGGGTGCCGCCGGCCCGGGGTGTCCGGGTGCCGCCGGCCCGGGCGGCCCGGGCCTTCGTGCTGCTGACCCTGGCTCTGCCGTCCGGGTACCTCGTCGCCAGCATGGCAGCCCCGGCCTCGGGGCCGGCCTGGCTGCTGCTCGGGGTGGCGCTCGGCGTGGCGCTGGCCGCTGGCGCAGCCCGCCTCGCCCGCATCCCCGGCAGTCGTGCTGACGCCCCGCAGGCAGCCGTCGGCCCGGCTAGCCCAGAGCGTCGCCTCGGCGGGCAGGCAAGTTCGGCGCCCGCGTGGCTCGGGGGCGTGCTGCTCGCGCTCGTCGCCGGGGACCTCCTGCTCGGCGGGCACGGGCTGGAGCGTCCCTTGCTCGGCGGCAGCGCGTTCGACGGGGAGCGGTTCTACGGGCTCGGCAACGGGTACTTCGCGCTCGCTCTGGCCAGCGTCATGCTGATCGCCGCGTACGCGGCGAGGATGACCGCAGTGGCCGTGGCGGGCCTGCTGGTCGGCCTGGCCGTGATCGACGGGCTGCCCGCGCTCGGGGCCGACGTCGGCGGGGCGCTCACCGCCATGCTGACTGCGGCCCTGGCCTGGCTGCTGCTCGGCGACCGGTCGCGGCCACCGGGGCAGGCGACGTCCCGCGGGCGGGGGCTCATCCGCGCCCCCGCCGCCGCTGCCCTGGCCGTGGCCGCCGCCCTGGCCGTGGCCTTCGGCACCGGCCTGATCACCGGCGAACCAACCCACAGCAGCCGTTTCGTGGACAGGCTGACCGGCCAGGGGCCGGCCGAGGCGGCGCGGGTCGTCGTCCACCAGCTCGGGCGGAATGGCCGCCTGCTCGCCAACAGCTTCTTCGCCTGGGTCGGGCCCATCCTGGTGGCCGCGGCCGGCGTCCTGGCCGTGCGGCCGCCCCGGGCGCTCGCCGCCGCCGTTCCCGAGCGCATCCGCCGTGTGACCCTGGTCGGCGCCCTCGGTTCGGTGCTGCTGATCGTGTTGAACGACACCGGGGTGACCGCCACCAGCGCGGGCGGCCTGTTCCTGCTCGCCATCTTCGCCTGGAGCGTGCTGCGCGAGCTGCCAGCGCCGCCCGCCGCCGGCGAGGACACCAGCCCACCGCCGAGCGGGCAGCCAGCCGCGGCGCCGCCGCGGCAGAGGACCGGCTAAGGGCTCGCCGCGGTCAGGTAGGCCGGCCCGAGCAGCAGCGGACCGGGCGGTGGTCAGTGGGCCGGGCCCGACTGCCAGTTGCGGCCGAACCGCTGCGGCACCTCGGCCATGACCTCGGCGGCGAGCGCGTCGGGGTCGCCGCTGCCGAGCCGCTCGGCCACCGCCCGCACGGCGTCGTCCACGAGCGCGCCCGGCGGCACCGAGGCCGCCGCCCAGCGGGCCAGCGCCCGGATGGTGCGCGTCCTGGCCTCGATCCGGACTGACAGCTCGCGGGCGATGGCGTCCTCGAACCGGTTCATGGCCGCCAGCGTACGCCGGCGCGGCCCGCCCGGCGGCGGCTCCCTAGCCGGGCCGCACCCTGCTCGCCAGCACGGTCCCGAGCCCGGTTGCAGGACGGCCCGGTAGCGGCCCGCAAGGTACACTCCGGACGTGCGCGCCGTCGATCTCCATGTCCACCTGCCCCTGCCCGCCTGGGTGGAGGGAAGCCTCGGTCCGTACCGGGAGCCGGCGGAGCGCTACTTCCGCAACAGGATCGAGCTGCGGACCGCCGAGGAGCTGGCCGCCGCCTACGAGGCGATCGACTGCGTCGGGGTGCTGCTCGGCTGGGACGCCGAGACGACCACCCGGCGCCCGCCCCTGCCCAACGACCTCGTGGCCGAGATCGTTGGCCGCTTCCCCGGGCGTTTCGTGGGGTTCGCCGGCATCGACCCGTGGAAGGGGGCGGGCGCGCTCCGCGAGATGCGCCGGGCTCACGAGGAGCTGGGGCTCTCCGGCTACAAGTTCCACCCGTCGATGCAGGCGTTCCGGCCCGACGACGCGCGCTGGTCCGACCTGTTCGAGCGGGCCGCCGGGTACGGCGCCCCCTGCCTGTTCCACACCGGCACCAGCGGGATCGGCGCCGGCATGCCCGGCGGCCAGGGCGTCGAGCTCGCCTACGCCCGGCCCATCCACCTCGACGCGGTGGCCGCCCGCTACCCGGAGCTGCCGGTGATCATGGCCCACTTCGGCTGGCCGTGGCACCTGGAGGCGGTCGCCATCGCGCTGCACAAGGCCAACGTCTACCTGGAGCTGTCGGGCTGGCGGCCGCGCTACGTCCCCGACGAGGTGGTGCGCGAGGCCGAGAGCCGCCTCTCCGACAGGGTGCTGTTCGGCTCGGACGCGCCGTTCTTCGCGGCCGACACGGTGCTGAAGGAGTGGGAGCAGCGCCTCACGCCTGCGGCCTTCCGCCGCGTGGCCAGGGACAACGCCGCCCGCCTGCTGAGGTTGTCCGACTGATGCTCGGCGGGGAGGGCTCGCCGTGGCGGTTCCGCGGTTCACCCTTGGCCCTCGAATGGGTGGCCGACGGCTGGCACCTGCGGGTCGTGCAGCCCTACCGGGCCACCAAGCTCTACCGCTGCCCAGGCTGCGACCAGGAGATCTTTCCGCGCACGCTGCATCTGGTGGTGTGGCCCGAGGGCAGCCCCGAGCAGCGCCGCCACTGGCACAAGTCGTGCTGGGAGCGCCGCTTCGCAGAGATCCAGCGCTCGACCCGGCGCAAGCGCCCATGAGCAGGCCGGGCGCACCCGTATGCTTGAGCGATGACCACCGGCTCGCTGCTCGACCGGGTCACCCGGCTGCCCTTTGTCGCGCCGGGCGACCCGACCGGCGTGCCCGCGGCCGTGCTGCTCGCCCTCTCCCCGGTCGACGACGCCGACGACCTCGGGCTCGTCCTGGTCCGGCGCCCCGACCACATGCGCACCCATGCAGGCCAGGTCGGCCTGCCCGGCGGGGCTGTCGACCCGGCCGACGAGGACGGGATCGCCGCCGCCCTGCGCGAGGCCGAGGAGGAGGTCGGCCTGGACCCGGCCGCCGTGCGCGTCCTGGGCAGCCTGGACCGGGCCTACGTGTCGGCGTCGAACTTCGACGTGCTGCCGGTGGTGGGCCTGTGGGACGGCCGGGCGCCGCTGCACCCCAACCCGGCCGAGGTGGCGGCGATCCTCCGCCCCACCCTCCGGCAGCTCGCCGACCCTGCCAACCAGGAACTGGTCCCGATCGCGCGCCTGCTGCCGCTCGCCGCCGTGCACGCCAGGCAGGTACCGCCGGATGCGGTCAGCCCCGTGTACTGGGTGGACGGCGTCGCGGTGTGGGGGTTCACGGCCGGGCTGCTCTCGGCGTTCCTGCGCTCGCTCGGCCTGGCCGCCCCGCCCGTGCCGCGGGAATGGGAGCGCCCGCCGGCCGGGTGGGCGCGTCCCCCGCGCTGAGCGGACCACCGGTCAAGGTGATAGCGTTCTCGACTCTTCCCCGGAGAACCCGCGCCCTGGTGTCGCTCCCGCGATCCGGGCGCCGACCCGCGGTGGGGTGATGCCGTTGACCACACTCGTGCTGCTGCACGCCTTCCCGCTCGACGGGCGCATGTGGGCACCGCAGGTGGAGGCGCTGGGCGCGACCTACGACGTCGTCGTCCCCGACCTGCGCGGCTTCGGCAGCGCCCGGGAGGAGGCGGTCGACGTCGCCGACATGGACGTGCTGGCCGACGACGTGGCACGGCTGCTCGACGCGAGGGGCCTGGACCAGGTGGTCCTCGGCGGGCTGTCCATGGGCGGCTACGTGGCGTTCGCGTTCGTGCGCAGGCACGCCGACCGGCTCGGCGGCCTGGTGCTGGCCGACACCAGGGCGGGCGCCGACACCGAGGAGGCGGCTACGGCCCGGCTCGAGATGGCCGACCGCGTGCTCGCCGAGGGCGTGGGGCCCGTGCCCGAGATGATGCTGCCGCGGCTGCTCGGCCCGACCAGCCGCGAGCGGCGCCCCGACGTGGTGAAACGGGTCGTCGAGCTGATCCGCGAGCAGGGCCCGCGCGGGATCGCCGGCGCCCAGCGCGGGATGGCCCGCCGCCCCGACTCGACCGCCACCCTGGCGCAGGTGGCCGTGCCCACCCTGGTGCTGACCGGCAGCGAGGACGAGCTGACCGGCCCCGAGGAGGGCCGCGCGCTGGCCACGGGCATACCCGATGCACGGTTCGTCCAGATTGAGGAAGCTGGCCATTTGGCTAACCTCGAGCAGCCCGAGCAGGTGAATGAAGCCCTCCTCGATTTCCTTGCACCATTATGGATTTGAGACCTTGCACCCGATGACAACGCCCCGACGCATCTAGTACGCTCGGCTCGGCGTGGCATCCGGGAGGGGTCCCCACCGGGTAGCCTTCAGGCGCGAGGGGGGCAGGGGAGGACCGGCCCCTGCCCCCCTCGCTTTGTTCGCCGATGCGTTTCCCACCAGGAATTCCGGGCCAAGGACGACGTTGGCGGAGCAGGTCCGGGCCTCGAAATCGGGGCTCACCGTGGCGGCCGCTCCCCGCGGTGACCGCTGCCCTCCTCGACCAGCTCGATCAGGACCCCTCCGGTGCTCTTCGGGTGCACGAACGCGATCGTGGTGCCCCCCGAGCCGACCCTCGGGGCCCCGTCGATGATCTCGAGGCCAGCAGCCGACAGGTCGTCGATGGCGCGGGCGACGTCCGGGACCGCGTAGCCGACGTGATGCACTCCCTCACCCCGCCTGGCCAGGAACCGCCCGACCGGCGTGTCCGGCCCGAGCGGGGCCACGAGCTGGAGCCAGCCGTCGCCGAGCCGGAACAGCAGCTCGTGGACGCCCTGGTCCTCGATCACCTCCTCGTGCGCCACCTCGAGGCCGAAGGCGTGCTCGTAGAGCGCGCGCGAGGTGGCCAGGTCGGTGACTGCGATGCCGACGTGGTCCAGGCGTCCAAGCTGCACAGGTGAGGTCCCTTCGTCGCTTCGGCCCGGGTCCCGGGCCAGGTCCCGGGCTCCGGGTGAGGGTGAGGTCCCGTCGTCGCTTCGGCCCGGGTCCCGGGCCAGGTCCCGGGCTCCGGGTGAGGTGGATGGTCGTCGTCGAGGTCGAGGTTCCAGTTCCCGGTGGTGTGGTCCAGCGCCCAGCCGGCGGCCGCCGCCGCCCGGTTGCCCTGGCCGCCCAGGTCGGTCGCGAGCCAGAGCGGGCGGCCCGCCGACACGGCGCCCCGGGCCAGCTCGAGCATGCGCCGGCCCAGCCCACGCCCCTGGGCCGGCTCGGCCACGGCGAAGTGGATGAGCTGGGTGGTCGGGCCGGAGTCGAACAGCACGAACACCCCGGCGCCGTCAGCCGTCCGCCAGGGACGGCTGCGCCCGTCGGTGAAGCGGCGCCGGAACGCCTCCTCGTGGGCCTGGGTCCCGTCCTGCTCGCCCCAGGCCGCCTCCCAGGTGCCGAGGAAGCCGTCGAAGTCGGCCGGGCCGAGTGGGACGAGGCCGGGAGCGCCCGTCCCGGTCCCGGTGGTCCGCCAGCGGGCATCCTCCCATTCCAGCCGGAAGCCGAGCCGCTCGACCTCGTCCCGGAAGCCGGCATGGGAGGAGGGCGAGACCAGGACGTGGACGTAGTCCCGGCCCCCGGCCCGGAAGGCCCGGGTCGCGCCGTCCAGGTCGAGCCGCCGGCGCACCCCGAAGGCGTAATTGTAGACAGGGAACGGGTCGAATGAGCTGGTCACCACCTTGCCCGACTCGAGCTGGACCACCCGCCCGCCGCCGATGGTGGACAGGTTCAGGTGGTTCTGCTCGCAGGCGTGCACGAATCCGAGGCTCATGGCGCCTGGCCCCTCGCCCGCCCGTGCGGGAGCCAGGCCCGGAGCGGCGGCTCGCATGTCGATTGGGTCATACGGCACCAGCGTAGCCCGTCCTCCCGATGGGGACGACCTTGGCGGCGGTAGACTCGGGACGGTCGAGGGCGCAGCGGCAGGAGCAGCGCGGAGCCGTCCCCGGGACCGACCGCGGGCCCGGACGACCCAGAGCGAGCATGGGGGACCAGATGTTCGACCACACCGAACCCGTCATCGTCGCCGGCGCCCGCACCCCGATCGGCCGGTTCGCTGGCGCGCTGTCGTCGTTCACCGCCGCCGACCTGGGTGGCCTCGCGACCGCCGCGGCCCTCGCCCGGGCCGGCGTCGCGCCTGGCGCGGTCGAGCACGTCGTCATGGGCCACGTGCTCCAGGCCGGGCAGGGCCAGATCACCGCCAGGCAGGCCGCGGTCAAGGCGGGGATCCCGATGACGGTGCCCGCGCTCACCGTCAACAAGGTCTGCCTGTCCGGCCTCAACGCCGTCGCCACCGCCGCCCAGTACGTCGAGCTCGGCCAGGCCGGCCTGCTCGTGGCCGGGGGCATGGAGTCGATGACAGGCGCCCCCTACCTGGTGCCCAAGGCGCGCCTGGGCGCCCGCATGGGCCACGCCGAGCTGGTCGACGCGATGGTCCACGACGGCCTGTGGGACGCGTTCGACCACGCCCACATGGGCGACCTGTCCGACGAGGTCAACGCGCGGCTCGGCATCGGCCGGGCCGAGCAGGACGAGTGGGCGGCCCGCTCCCACGAGCGGGCCGCAGCCGCCGCCAAGGCCGCCCTGCGCGAGGAGATCGAGCCCGTGTCGGTCCCCCAGCGCAGGGGCGACCCCGTGCTCGTCGAGGAGGACGAGGGGATCCGCCCGGGGACGACCGCGGAGACGCTGGCCCGGCTGAAGCCGGCGTTCGGCCCCGACGGCACCATCACCGCTGGCAACGCATCGCAGCTCTCCGACGGCGCCGCTGCGGTGGTGGTCACCTCACGGGGGCGGGCCCAGGCCGAGGGCCTGCCAGTGCTGGCCCGGATCGTCGGCTACGGCACGGTGGCGGGGCCGGACACCTCGCTGCACTCGCAGCCGTCCAGGGCCATCCGGGACGCCCTGCGTAGGAGCGGCCTGGACCTGGCCGACGTCGACCTCCTCGAGATCAACGAGGCGTTCGCCGCGGTCGCGCTGCGCTCCACGCAGGAGCTCGAGGTGGACGAGGCGATCGTCAACGTGAACGGCGGAGCGGTCGCGCTCGGCCACCCGATCGGCGCCAGCGGCACCCGGCTGGTGCTGACGCTCGCGCTCGAGCTGCGCCGGCGGGGCGGCGGCACGGGCGCCGCGGCCCTGTGCGGCGGTGGCGGCCAGGGCGACGCACTGCTCGTTCAGGTCGACGGGTGAGACCCGGCCAGGCACTGCGCGCTGGCGCGACCAGGACGGGCGGGCCGGCCGCGGCCGGTGGGGGCGGGCCGGCCGCGGCCGGTGGGGGCGGGCCGTGGCCAGGGCGCGACGTCGGACCGCTAGTGGAGCGGCTGCGCGCCGGGGACCGGCGGGCCGTGGCCCGGCTCATCTCCCTGGTCGAGGACGGCGCCCGTGAGCAGCTCCGGGAGGTCGCCGAGGCCCTCAACCCCTCGACCGGCCGGGCCATGGTGCTCGGGCTCACCGGGTCGCCCGGGGTGGGCAAGTCAACGCTGGCCAACGCCCTGGTCACCGCCTACCGGGCGGCGGGCAGCGCCGTCGGCGTGCTGGCGGTCGACCCGTCGTCGCCGTTCACCGGCGGCGCCCTGCTCGGCGACCGGGTCCGCATGCAGCACCACGCGCTCGACCAGGGCGTGTACATCCGCTCGATGGCGACCAGGGGGCATCTCGGCGGGCTCGCCTGGGCCACGCCCCAGGCGGTCAGGGTCCTGGACGCCGCCGGCTGCGAGGTCGTCCTGGTCGAGACCGTCGGGGTGGGCCAGGCCGAGGTGGAGGTGGCCGGCCTGGCCGACACCACCCTGGTCGTGCTCGCCCCCGGGTTCGGCGACGCGGTCCAGGTCGCCAAGGCCGGCATCCTCGAGGTGGCCGACGTCTTCGTGGTCAACAAGGCCGACAAGGACGGGGCCGACACGGTCGCGCGCGACCTGCGCCAGATGCTCCACCTCGGCGCGGCCAGGCCGTGGCAGGTGCCGGTCGTGCGCACGGTGGCCGAGCGCCGCTCCGGCATCGACGAGCTGGTGGAACAGGTCGCCGCCCATCGGGCCCACCTGGAGGCCGGCGGGGAGCTGGCCGAGCGGCGCCGGCGCCGGGCCGCCCGCGAGATCGAGGAGCTGGCCCTGGCCGACCTGCGGGAGGAGCTGGGCGAGCTGGGACGGGGTGAGGCGCTCGACAAGCTGGCCGAGCAGGTGGCCGCCGGCGACCTGGGACCGTATACGGCCGCCGAGCAACTCCTCGCCCGGGTCCGGGGCGAGGCGTAGTGGCTCCCCAAGGTTCGTCGGGGTCGCCACTAGCAACAGCGGCCGGCGCCCACCCTCCTGACCGGCGGCCGGCCGCCGGTCAGGAGCGGTCGGGGGGGCTGCCGCGCCGTTCGAGCTGCCTGCCCGCCCCGGCGGCGGCAGGGGTGGCCGGCGCCGGCCGGCCCCCGGCCTCCCGGGCCGCGAGGACCAGTGCCCCGGTGGCGCGACCGTCGGGCTCGCCATCCTCGCCGTCCTGGCCGGCGACACCGGCGGCGGCGCCGTCGGGGACACCGGCGGCGACACCGTCGGGGACGGGCAGGGCCGCTGCCTCGGCCGGGGCGGCCGCCGCCGCTTCGGCGCCCAGGCGGGCCGCGGTGCCCTGCGCTTCGGGCTCAGCCGGGCCGTCGGCGACGGTCGCTTCCAGGCCAGGCAGGGCGCCGGTGTCGAGGACCTGCTCGAGGACCTGCCTGACTGGGGCCAGGGCGGTCACCGGCCGGCCGCTGTCGAGCTGCTCCTCGAGAATCTCGAGGTGGCGGAGCCAGGCCGTCAGGGTCTGGACCGTGTCGGCCCGCAGGGCGCCGTCCAGGTCGCGCCACTGAGCGTCCCGGGCGTCCAGCCTGGCGAGCAGGTCGTCGCAGACCGCCTCGGCCCGTACCCGGTCGGTCACGTCGCTGAGCAGCCCGATCACGTGCTTGACCTTGCCGTTGCGGCCGATCACGGGCTGGAAGTGGGTCTCCAGCGCGGCATCGCCGAGGGCGGTGCTCGACGACACGGCACAGCCGGCGGCGGCCTGGCACAGGTCCCCGACGAGCTGGTCGTTGCCCTGGAAGGCATGGAACAGCGAACGCCCCCGGGCCGGCCGGGCCGGCCCGAGCCGCTCCAGTGCCCGGCCGTGGGCCTGGATGCAGGTGCCGTCCACCCCCGCGACGACCAGCGCGATCGGCACGTTGGCCATGACGGCGCCGAGGTGGAGCCGGTGCTCGTCGAGCTGCTCCTCTGCCTGGCCCAGCCGTGCCGCGATGTGCTGCTCCCGGCTCACGTCCCTGGTGATGGCCGACACCGCCTCGGTGCTGCCGTCGCCGGCGAGATGGGCCACGGCCACGTGCTCGAGGGGGGCCCGGCGGCCCTGGGCCGCCGACATGGTCGTTGCGCCCTTCCACAGGTCGGGCCCGAGGTCGGCCTGCGTGGCCAGCCTGGCCGCGAGCTGCGGGAGCAGGTCGCGCAGGAGCCGGCCGGCCACCGGCTCGTCCTCGGGCAGGTGGAGCAGGCGGCGCCCGGCCACGTTGAGGTAGAGCAGGCGGCCGTCCCGGTCGACGGTGGCCACGCAGTCCGGGGCCGCGTCGAGGATGGCCGAGAGCTGGCGCTGCCGGTGCTGTGAGCTGGCCCGCTCGCCGACCAGCGCGCCGACGTAGAGGCTGGCGGCGGCGGCCACCACCATGAAGGATTCGAGCTCGGCGAGTATCGGGCCGGGTGGCCTGCGCAGCCCGAGCACGGCGAGTGCGAGCACGCTCACGGCGGCCGTCCCGGCCGCCGCGCCCGGCACGCCCCGCCGGACCGCCACCCAGATGAGGGGCAGGAAGCAGACGTAGAGCAGCGGCGGGCGCTGGGCGGCGGGAACGAGCAGGGCGAGCAGCGAGATGGCGGCGACGGCCAGCGCTTGGGCGGCGGTCGCCGACCAGTGCGGCCACGGACGCCAGACCGCCTGGCCGGATACTGGCGGGCGTACGCGGTCGGCCAGCAGGACCATGAGGATCGGGGCCACGCCGAGCACGCCGATGGCGTCAGCCGTCCACCAGCCGCGGACGGTCCCGGGCACGGCCGGCCAGGCCAGCTCGCCGGCGACGACCGCGAGCGCGGCGCGCAGCGCCGCCGCGGCCAGCGGAGCCGCGCCGACCGCGACGAGCACGAACCAGCCGACGTCGCGGGGCTGCCGCAGGGCGTGGTCGAGCCGGAGCTGGTGGACGAGCACGGCGGCCGCCGCGGTCCAGACCAGCGTGTCGGCGGCTGCGCCGAGTGCCAGCTCGGGCAGGGCCACGCCGCTCCCGGCGGGGAACAGGACCGTGGCGGTCCCATCGGTGAGCAGGCCCGTGGCGGTCCCATCGGTGAGCAGGGCCGTGGCGGTCCCGGTGGGGAGCAGGGCACAGCCAAGCCCGGCCAGGAGCGGCAGCACCGCCCAGCGCACGCCGAGCACGACGAGCAGTGTGATGGTCAGCCCGGGCAGGACCGACCAGGCCGACCCGCCGAGCGCGCGGCTGCCGAGCGCGCCGGCCAGGTACAGGACGAGGTAGGCGGGCACGACCGTCGCGGCGCGGCGCCCGCGCCGCCATGGTGCCTCCTCTGCCGTGGTGGCCGGGCGTCCCCGCCACGCGCTGAGCCAGCCGGTCAGCTGCATCCCCTGCTGCCTCCCCCTTGGTGCGGTCGCCACCAGCTCCTCGCCGACAGTGGCGCCATCCTAACTGGTTCAAGACGTTCAAGTGTTTAGATCGACTTGTGATTTTCAGCGAGACACGCTTGGCGGAAAAACTATGTGTCACATAGGGTTGTCGGGCCATGGACATTCCAGCCGGCAGCCGCTCCGGGAGCCCGCCCGAGCCGGTCCTGCGCGCCACCGCGCTTCCGCACGCCGCTGGAGCGCGAGCTGACCGCCTGACCGCCGCTGACCGCGGCCGGGGGCGGGGCGGTCCGGGCTTGGACGGGCAGGGCCTGGCCGGGAGGCGGGTCGACCGGCCAGGTCCGCCCGGTTATGAGGAGCACCTCGGGCGCCGCCAGATACAGCCGAGCTACCCTGGATCTCTGGCACGCCGCCAGGCATCACCTCGACCAGGCTGGCCGGGCCTCGTGCCAGGCTGGCCCGACCGCGCCACGAGCGCGGGCCGGGACTGGTCGCGCGGGTGCCACCAGGGAGGACCTGATGAGCGAGAAGGACACCAGCCGGCTCGAGGAGCTGCGGGCCCGCTGGCAGGAGCGGTACGCGGCCACGGGCGAGCGCGACGCCGACTTCACCACCCTGTCCGGCGAGCAGCAGGCGCCGCTGTACACCTCACTGGACCACCCCGACCGGGACGAGGCGGCCACGGTCGGCGTGCCCGGGCAGTACCCCTACACCCGTGGTGTCCACCCGACCATGTACCGGGGCCGGCCCTGGACGATCCGGCAGTTCTCCGGCTTCGGCAACGCGCGCGAGACCAACGCCCGCTACCGCTACCTCATCGCCCAGGGCGGCGGCGGCCTGTCGGTCGCCTTCGACATGCCGACGCTGATGGGCCGCGACTCCGACGACCCGCGCTCGGCAGGCGAGGTGGGCCACTGCGGGGTGGCGATCGACTCGGTCGCCGACATGGAGGTTCTGTTCGACCGGCTCCCTCTGGATCAGATCACCACCTCGATGACGATCTCTGGGCCGGCGCCGATGCTGTTCGCGATGTACCTGGTCGCTGCCGAGCGCCAGGGGGCGGCGGTCGCCAAGCTCGACGGCACCCTGCAGACCGACATCTTCAAGGAGTACATCGCCCAGAAGGAGTGGCTGTTCCCGCCCGAGCCGCACCTGCGCCTCATCGGCGACCTGCTTGAGTTCTGCGCCGCCGAGGTGCCCAGGTACCACCCGATCTCGGTCTCGGGCTACCACATCCGCGAGGCGGGCTCGACCGCCGCCCAGGAGCTGGCCTTCACCCTGGCCGACGGCTTCGCCTACCTGGAGCTGGCCAAGCGCCGCGGGCTCGACGTCGAGACCGTCGCCCGGCAGCTCTCGTTCTTCTTCGACGCCCACATCGACTTCTTCGAGGAGGTCGGCAAGTTCCGGGCCGCCCGCCGCATCTGGGCGCGCTGGCTGCGCGACCGCTACGGCGTCGCCGACGAGAAGGCGATGCAGCTCAGGTTCCACACCCAGACCGCCGGGGTGTCGCTCACCGCCCAGCAGCCCGACAACAACGTCGTGCGCACCGCGCTCGAGGCGCTCTCGGCAGTGCTCGGCGGCACCCAGTCGCTGCACACCAACGCCCTCGACGAGGTCTTCGCGCTGCCCACCGAGCGGGCGGCCGCCATCGCGCTGCGCACCCAGCAGGTGATCGCCGAGGAGACAGGGGCAGCGAGCGTGATCGACCCGCTCGGCGGCTCCTGGTACGTCGAGCATATGACCGACCTCATGGAGCAGCGCTCCGAAGAGATCTTCGAGCGGATCGACCGCTTCGGCAACGGCTCGATGCTCGACGGCGTGCTGGCCGGCATCGAGCAGGGCTGGTTCCAGCAGCAGATGGCCGACGCGGCCTTCGCCTACCAGCAGCAGCTCGAGAAGGGCGAGAAGGTGATCGTCGGGGTGAACCGGTACGTCACCGACGACGACCATCCGCTCGAGATCCTGCGCATCTCGGCCGAGGTCGAGCGTGAGCAGAACGCCGAGCTGGCCAGGCGCCGCGCCGCCCGCGACCAGGCCGCCGTCGACGCGGCCCTCGACCGGCTCCGGACCGCCGCGACCGGCGACCAGAACCTCGTCCCCCGGCTCGTCGACGCGGCCCGGGCCGAGGTCACCGTGGGCGAGATGACCGATTCGCTCAGGCAGGTCTGGGGCGACTACACCGAACCGCCCCGGTTCTGAGCGGGTCCGGGGCTCATGCAGCGAAGCGGTAGCCCCGGCTGTTACTAGCAGGCCGCCGGGCGGCCCGGCCACACGGCACCCGGCTCCCGGCGTCCAGCCGCCGCGGGGGCCCTGGCCTACCGCGCGGGCTCGCCAGGCAGGCCGCAGAGCCGCCAGCCTCAAGGGCTATCACCGCTGACCGACTTGTCGCCCCAACCATGGCACAGGCGCTCTTGGGGGGCCGTGGGGGGAGCGAGCTCCCCCCACATGGGTAGAGGACTGGCCGGAAGATCTCCTGCCGGCGACCTCTACCAGCAGGGAGACCTACGTGCTGAGGATGCCGTTCACGCCGCCGACGCCGTTGGGCTCGAAGGCGTGCGCCTGCTCGTCGTCCAGCCACTGGCCGTCCTCGCCCAGGTAGCGGAAGGCGTACCTGCGACCGGCGGGCAGCGACACCGACACGCTGTGGGTGCCGTTGCTGCGCTTGCGCAGCGGGTGGGCGCCCGGGTCCCAGCCGTTGAAGTCGCCGACCACCGATACCTTGCCTGGCGCCGACTCGCTGGGAAGGATGAACTGGACCTTGACGTCCTTCTTGCTGCCCTTGGCGGGGATCTGCTTGATCACTCCTGGCTCCTCGCGCGACGTCCTGCTGCGAACGTGAATCGACCGAGCTACACCGGACGGTCCGACGCTGCGCCGCCCGGCCACCCGGTCGCCCGACATTTAACCAGAACCGGCCGTTCCTCGCCGCAACCCTTGGAGCGGCGAGGCCGGTCGTCCATTCGATCGGGTCAGGCACAGCATGACTTGAGCGCCCGCCGAAGGGCCGCGGGGAAGGGTCGCGGGGCGGACCGCTACAATCCGCAGTCGTGCCCCTGACGCAGACGCGGGAGGACGCGGTGGGCGAGTTCGTGCGGCTCGAGGTCGACGAGGACAGCCGGGTGGGGACGATCCGCCTCGACCGGCCCCCGGTGAACGCCCTGAACAGCCAGGTCCAGGACGAGCTGCGGGAGGCGGCCGGGCTGGTCTCGGCCGACGAGCGGGTGGGCGCGGTGGTCCTCTGGGGCGGGGAGAAGGTGTTCGCGGCCGGGGCCGACATCAACGAGATGTCGGGCCGGAGCTTCGCCGAGATCTCGTCGCGCGCCGCCGAGCTGCAGGGCGCGTTCACGGCGCTCGCGCGCATCCCCAAGGTCGTCATCGCCGCGGTCAACGGGTACGCGCTCGGCGGCGGCTGCGAGCTGGCCCTGACCGCCGACTTCCGCTTCGCGGGCGAGGGTGCGCAGTTCGGCCAGCCGGAGATCCTGCTCGGCGTCATCCCTGGTGCCGGCGGCACCCAGCGGCTGCCCCGCCTGGTCGGCCCGGCCCGGGCCAAGGCGATGATCTACTCGGGGCGGTTCTGCTCGGCGGCAGAGAGCCAGGCGATCGGGCTCGTGGACGAGGTCCACCCAGACGGCCAGGTCTACGCCAAGGCGGTGGCGGCGGCGGCCCGCTACGCCAAGGGCCCCGGTGTAGCGCTGCGCGCTGCCAAGCAGGCGATCGACGGTGGCTTGGACGTCGGCATCGACGCCGGGCTGCTGCTCGAACGGCACGCGTTCCAGTCGCTGTTCGCGACCGAGGACGCGCGAGAGGGCATGGCCTCGTTCCAGGCCAAGGGGCCGGGCAAGGCCGTCTTCAAGGGGCGTTGAGCCGAGCGGGGCGGGGCACTCGGCTCCCTGGCCCTGATGGTGGCGCCGACATGGTGGCGCCGACGCCTCAGCCCGACCGCAGGGCGGCGGCCGCCTGGTCGGGGTCGACCACGTTGATGACGATCCCGGTGGCCAGCTCGAAGCCGCCGTAGGTGGTGAGCCGCGGCAGCAGGTGCAGGTGCCAGTGGAAGTCGTCGGTGCCGGGAGGCGCCGCGTGCAGCACCAGGTTGTAGGACGCGCGGGCGCCGGCGGCAGTGTCGAGCCTGCGCAGCAGGCTGCCGAGAGCGCGGGCGAGGGCGAGGTCGCCGGGTCCCGGCGGGTCGTCGAGGCGGGGCAGGTGCTGGTCGGGCAGGATCAGCGCCTCCAACGGCGAGGCCGAGGCCCACGGGCAGAGCGTCACCAGGCCGGCCGCGTCGGCCACGACCCGCTCCCCGCCGCGCTCCTTGTTCAGCACCGCGCAGGCGGCGCAGTCGTCCCGGCCGAGCCGCTCCAGCTCGGCCTGGACGAGCGCGGGCCGGACGACGGTCGCGAACACCTGGCTGTGCGGGTGCTCGAGGGAGGCGCCGGACAGCCGGCCCTGGTTGACGATCACCACGGCGGCGCCCAGGTCGTCGGTGCGCCGGGCTGCGAGCCGCAGCCGCCAGGCGGCGGTCACCCGGGCCGCCTCGGGCTCGCCCAGCTCGGCCAGGGTGGCGACGTGGTCGGGGTTGTGGATGATCACCTCGTGCGCGCCAGCGGTCGGCGTGGCCCGGTACAGCCCGCCGCCCGGCCCGGCCCGGTACAGCCCGCCGCCCGGCCCGTCCCCGGCTTCGGGAGGCACCCCGGCGGGCCCGGCGAAGGCGGGGAACTTGTTCGGCACCACGCGCACCCGCCAGCCAGGGCTGTCGGCGGCGCCACCGTCCCGGCCGGCCCACACCTCGGGCGGGGTCATGTGCTCGTTGCCGGGGCAGAACGGGCAGCCCAGCGGCCCCCGGGCCGGGCCCTCCTCGCGCAGGAACGCCGCGGGCCGGGCCGCCCGGCCGGTGGTGATCGCCGCCCAGCGCCCACTGAGGGGGTCCTGGCGCAGCTCCCCTGGCGCCATCGGGAGCGCGGGCGGGGTGGCGGGGGACCGGCGACGCCGCCTCGGCGGCAGGGATTGGCTCACGTGGGATCGACCTCGGCAGGCGGGACGGCCCCGGCCCGGGACCGGCCAGGAGGGCGCCAAGCCTACCCGGGAAGGTCACGCGGTGGTAAACGACCAGGACCGCCAGAAGGGGCGCCAGGGCGCGGTCGGGGAGGCCCTGACGTGTCCCCTGACCGCGACCTGGTAGCGGGTGCGGGCCTGCAGCGGAGCCTTGGCCGCGAGCATGGCCGCGTTGCCGGGCAGGTTGTGGTCGACCCAGGGCTCCAGACCGGGCCCGGCGTAGCGCACGCCCAGGTAGACGGGGACGCGCCCGCCATGCCTCGACAGCGTCATGCTCGCCACCTTCATCGCCTGCCAGCCGCTGGCCTGCAGCGTCACCACGTAGCCGACCCTCGCCGTGGTCGCCCTGGGGAACGGCCTCGGCACCTCCATCCTGCGGTCGAACGAGGTCGGCACCCTCGCCTGGCCGTTCGCCGGGTAGGCGACGATCCGCGCGGGCTGCCGCTGGCGCGGCCACACCATGTCGAGCACCTCGGCAGACCAGGTGTGCCTGCCCGGCGAGCCGGCGGTCCTGGACGCCGAGGCGCAGCCAGCCCTGGTCATGTTGGGGTCGAGCAGCGGGAAGCGGTGGTAGGGGGCGTCGCCGCGGCCAGCGTCAGCCTGGGAGAGGACCGGTACCAGCGCATCGCACCACCGTCCGTGAGCACCCGTCGCGACCGTTCGCGGTCTCTTCGGCAGGCCCCGGGGATGCCCTGAGGGGGGAGCGGAACGCGAAGCGCCGATTTGCGGCATCATTGGGGGCCGGTCCCGGCCCCGCCGGTCCCCGGGCCCGCCCCCTCGGCCCTGGGACCTGCGGTTCGGCCGCCAGACCGCACCACACCGTTTCGGAGGTCGAGCACGTGAAGATCCTGGTCACCGTCAAGCGCGTGCCGGACACGGCCGCTGACAAGCGGCTGGACCCGGTCGACAAGACGCTCGACCGCGAGTCGGTCGAGACGATCCTGAACCCCGTCGACGAGTACGCCATCGAGGAGGCGCTCCGGCTCAGAGAGGCGGTCGGGGGCGAGGTGGTGGTGCTCTGCATGGGTCCTGAGGCCGCCCTGTCGACCGTGCGCACCAAGGCGCTGTCGATGGGGCCGGACGCGGCCGTGCACGTCCACGACGACGCCTTGCACGGCTCCTGCGCCTTCAACACGGCCAGGGTCCTCGCCGCCGCCATCCGGACCGTCGAGCCCGACGTCGTGATCACCGGCTCGGAGTCGACCGACGCGCGCACCTCGCTGGTGCCGAGCGCGCTGGCCGAGTACCTGGGCTGGCCCGGCCTGACCGGCGCGAAGAAGCTCGAGGTGGACGGCCAGACCGTCCGCATCCACCGCGAGACCGACACCGGCTACGACGTGGTCGAGGCCGAGGGCCCGGCCGTGGTCAGCGTGGTCAAGGGCATCAACGAGCCGCGCTACCCGTCGTTCAAGGGCATCATGGCGGCCAAGTCCCGCCCGGTCACCGACCTCACCCTGGCCGACCTCGGCATCGACCCCTCCGAGGTGGGTGCGGCCGGCGCCACCACCGAGGTGGTCGACTTCGCGCCCCGGCCCCCGAAGCAGGCTGGCCAGGTGGTCAAGGACCCCGGCGACGGCTCGGCAGCGCTCGAGCTGGCCGGTTTCCTCGCCACCAACAAGTTCATCTGAGACCCGGTCCGACCAGATCGGGAGCGGCCCCGGCACCGAGGCCGGACCGCGAGGAGGCGTCAGGAGATGGCAACGGTTCTCGTCCTCGTCGAGCACGAGGAGGGCTCCCCCAAGAAGGTCACCTACGAGATGCTGGCCAAGGCCCGCGAGCTGGGCGAGCCTGCCGCCGTGCTGGTCGGCCAGGGCGCCGAAGGGGCCACCGACGCGCTCGGCGCCCACGGTGCGGCCACCGTCTACGCGGCCACCGGGGAGGGCTGGACGAACCTGCTCGCGCTCCCCGTGGCCGACGCGCTGGAGGCGGCCATCGAGCGCGCCCAGCCGGCTGCCGTCCTGGTCGCCTCGAGCCCGACCGGCAAGGACGTGGCCGCTCGCCTCGGCGCCCGCACGGGATGGGGCGTGCTCGCCGACGTGGTCGACGTCGATGCCGACCTCGTCGCCACCCAGGTCGTGTTCGGTGGGGCCACCGTGGTCCAGTCCCGGGTCAGGACCGGCACCCCGGTCCTGGTGGTCAAGCCGAACTCGTTCCCCGCTGCCGAGCAGGGCGGCGGCACCCCCGAGGTGGTCGACCTCGGGACACGGGCCACGGCCGGCACGGCCGACGGCCGCGTCACCGGCCGCGTCGTGTCCGAGCGCGGCGGCCGCCCCGACGTCGCCGAGGCCGAGATCATCGTCTCCGGTGGACGCGGCCTCCAGGACCCGTCCAACTTCGCGCTGGTGGAGGCGCTGGCCGACGCGCTCGGGGCCGCGGTCGGGGCCAGCCGGGCCGCGGTCGACGCCGGCTGGTACCCCCACCAGCACCAGGTCGGCCAGACCGGCAAGACGGTCTCCCCCCAGCTCTACGTCGCCGTGGGCATCTCAGGCGCCATCCAGCACCGGGCCGGGATGCAGACCTCCAAGACCATCGTTGCCGTGAACAAGGACGCCGACGCGCCGATCTTCGCCATCTCCGACTTCGGCGTGGTGGGCGACCTGTTCAAAGTCGTCCCCCGGCTGACCGACGAGGTCGCCAGGCGTAAGGGGTAGCCACCCGATGCCCGACGCAGAAGGATTGCCGCGGCGCAGTGCCGTCCACCCCACGGTGTCAGGGGCGGCTCGATCCTCCGTGCACGCCGGGGGCCGCTGGGCCCGGCTCCTCGCCGGCGGGCCGGGCCGCCGGTCGCGGCTGCGGGCCGCCCAGGTCGCGCTGGGTGCGGCCGTGGCCGCATACCTGCCCGACGAGCTGGCCCCCTCCTTCCTGACCGAGCCACTGGCCAGGCGGCGCGCGATCGAGGCCGAACTGGGCGGCAGGCACGCCCCCTTCCTGACCGAGCCACTGGCCAGGCGGCGCGCGATCGAGGCCGAACTGGGCGGCAGGCACGCCCCGGGCCCCGGCCCGGCCGGGTCTGACGCACGGCCCGCGGACCGGTCCAGCCGGTCCGCGCGCACCGGCCCGACCGCTGCCGAACGCGTGCTCCGGGCCCTCGACGCCGCCGCCGAGGCGGCCCGCCACCGCCTGGCCCGCCGCCGCCTGAAGGCCGTGGACGCCCAGCTCGGCGTCTGGGCGACCGGACTGGGCGACCTGCCAGTGCCCGAGCTCGATGCCAGCCGCCGGGCTGCCGACCGGGCCCAGCACGACCTCACCAGCGCCAGCGCCGAGCTGGTCGCGTCGGGCCGGATGGCACGCACCTCCGCGAGGCTGGCAGTCGCCCTCGCCGTCCAGGCCGTCGTCGACCTCGTCGTCTGGGTGGCCGCAGCGATCGCGGCGGGTGCCGGTCTGATCTGGTCGTGGCTGGTCGCAGGCTGGGTCGCCGTGGGCCGGCGCCTCACCCTGGCCCGCGCGGGGGTGGCTGGCTGGTTCGGCCGCGCCCGCGGGGCCCGACCGCGTCGACGGCAGGCGGCCGGTTCGAGGCGGGCTGCGAACGCGGGCCACGGTGGGCGGCACGCGGTCGCGGCCGGGGGTGCGCCGCCTGCCTCAGGCCGAGTTGGGCGGCACGTGGCCGCGGCCGGGGGTGCGCCGGCCGGCGCGGTCCACGGCACCTGGATGGCCGAGGACCCTGGCGGCGGGCGGCCGAACCGGCACGAACGTGACCCAGCGGGATGGAGCGACACCACGGACGGGGTCGGCGCCGCCGCTGACGGCGAGCCGGACGTCGGCCTCTGGCGTCCGCAGGGCGACGGCGGCGAGCCCGGCCGGTCCGGCCCGCCCGGCGGCGCGGGCTATTGGTGGACTTCCGAGCTGGGGGACCCGGCACCGGCCGGCCAGCGCCGGCGGGGCGACGACGACACCGCCGGCTGGACGCCGGGCTGGGCAGCCGCCGGCGGGGGGCAGGGGGACGACACCGCCGGCTGGACGCCGGGCTGGGCAGCCGCCGGCGGGCACGCCGCGGCGGCCCCGCGGCCCCGCGACCCGGTGGTCGCGGCCGTGAGCGGCGCCGCCGGGCGGGTGGCCCGCCCGCTGCCCCGGTTCGGGCGGTGGATCGCCCGTTGGCTCGCGCCCGTGGTCGTGGCCGTGGCCGCGCCGCCCGACCGGGCCCGCCGGCCCTGGCTCGGGTTCGCCCGCCCAGTCGCCCTCGCCTGCGTCCTCTCCCTGGCCATCGGCCTGTTCACCGCCCTGCCCACCGGGGTGGTCATGGCCGGCTCGGTCAAGGCGGCCGGCAAGGGCCTGCCCGACCTGGCCGACCTCCGCCCCCTCGACCAGCCCGAGCGGACCGAGGTCTACGACGTCAACGGCAAGCTCATCGAGGTCCTCAAGTCCGAGGAGGACCGCATCATCGTCCCGCTCGCCGCGGTCCCGGTGATGGTGCAGAACGCGGTCGTGGCCGCCGAGGACGCCCGCTTCTACGACCACAAGGGCGTGGACCAGCGCGGCATCCTGCGGGCGCTGTTCACCGACATCGCCGAAGGGGCACGGTCCCAGGGCGGCAGCACCATCACCCAGCAGCTGGTCCGCAACGCCTACCCCCAGCTCAAGGAGCGCTCGGTGGCCCGCAAGGTCAAGGAGGCCGCGCTCGCCGCCGAGCTGGAGCGCAGGAAGAGCAAGCCGAGGATCCTCGAGGACTACCTGAACCGGGTCTACTTCGGCGGCGGCTACTACGGGATCGAGGCGGCCAGCCGAGGCTACTTCTCCACGCGGGTCGGCCGGCTCTCGCTCGCCCAAGCCGCCACCCTGGCCGGGATCATCCGCTCGCCCGAGACCGCCAACCCGCGCGGCAGCTCCGAGGAGGCCCTGCGCCTGCGCAACACCGTGCTCGCCCGCATGGTGGAGCTCGGCCTGGTCCCGGCCGACCAGGCCGCCCGGGCCAGCAGGGAGCCGCTCGGCGTGAAGCAGCGCAAGCCGCTGCCCAACGGCCGGTACCGCTGGTTCATGGACGGGGTCAAGCGCCAGCTCCTCGAGGACCCGCGGCTCGGCCGCACCGAGGCAGATCGCAAGAAGAAGCTGTTCGAGGGCGGCCTTCGCATCTTCACCACGCTGAACCCCAAGGTGCAGCAGGACGCCGAGCGGGCGGTCAGGGGGCGGGGCCCGTCGGCCGGCCCTGACGTCGCCCTGGTCGCGATGATCCCCTCGACCGGCGCGGTGCGGGCGGTCGTCGGCGGCCGGGACCGTGTCAACGGCTACTTCAACCTCGCGCTCCAGGGCCGCCGCCAGGCCGGGTCGGCGTTCAAGCCGTTCGTGCTCGCCTCCGCGCTCGAGAACGGCATCTCGCCCGACTCGTTGTGGGACACCAGCGGCTGGCCGACCCGCAAGGTCTGCGGCGCGTTCTGGAAGGTCAGCAACTACGAGGGCAAGGGTGGCGGCCAGCTCCCGGTGCGGGTGGCGACCTGGCTCTCGGTCAACGGCGTGTACGGCCGGCTGATGGAGCAGCTCTGCCCCGAGAAGGTGGTGACCATGGCCCGCCACCTGGGCGTGCAGGTGCTGGACTCCCAGGCCGGGGCGCCGTCGATCGCGCTCGGCGCGGCCGACGTCTACCCGATCGACATGGCCGCCGCCTACGCGACCTTCGCCAACATGGGCGTCTACCACAAGCCGAACTTCGTCACCAAGGTCGTCCGCCACGGGCAGACCTTGTTCGAGAACAAGCCGTCCGGCGAGCCGCGCGTCCCCCCGGCCCTCGCCTACGAGGTCAACGACGTGCTCAGGGGCGTGATTGACCACGGGACCGCGGGCGCGGCCCGGATCGGCCGGCCCGCCGCGGGCAAGACCGGCACGACCCAGGACTACCGCGACGCCTGGTTCGTCGGGTACACCCCGCAGCTCGCCACGGCGGTCTGGATGGGGTATCCCAAGAGACAGCAGTCGATGCGGAACATCGAGGGGTTCTCCGTGGTCACTGGTGGGTCGCTTCCTGCCCGGATCTGGCACGATTTCATGCAGGAGGCGCTCGCGGGCACCGAACGGCTCGACTGGCAGCGTCCCGAGGAAGGGCTGCAGTACACCGTGCTGCCGCCGGCGACCACCACCACGACCCAGACCACCATCCCCGGCCAGCCACCCGGGACGATCCGGCCCGGACCGACTTTCCCGACGATCTTCCCGCCGACCACCGTCATCCAGCGCGCCCCGGTGGAACCCAGGCGTCTGGCCGAGAGCTACGGCTGGCGCCGCCACCGCCATCACCCAAGGAAGTAGCCACCGCTCGTGCCCTATCTCGACTACGCGGCCAGCGCCCCGCTCCGAGCCGAGGCGCTGGCCGCCATGCGCCCGTTCCTGGAACGGCCGGCCGCCAACCCGTCGAGCCAGCACGGCCCGGGCCGGGCCGCCCGGGCCGCCGTCGAGACCGCCCGCGAGCAGGTCGCCGCCCTGGTCGGGGCCGCCCCTGGCGACGTGGTGTTCACCTCGGGCGGCACCGAGGCCGACAACCTGGCCGTGAAGGGCACCGTGCTCGCCCGCGGGCCGGACGAGCGTCACCTGGTCGCCTCCGCGGTCGAGCACCACGCCGTGCTCGACGCGGCCGCCTGGGCGGTGGCCGACGCCGGCGCCGACCTCACCCTGGCCGCGGTCGACCCGGCCGGCCGGGTCGACCTCGACGCCATCGCGGACGCCCTCCGGCCGGGCCGCACCGCGCTGGTCGCCTGCATGGCCGCCAACAACGAGGTCGGCACCGTCCAGCCCGTGGCCGAGGCTGCCGGGCTGGCCCACGGGGCTGGCGCGGTCCTGCTCTGCGACGCCGTCCAGGCCGCGGGCACGCCAGGGGTGGACGTGGCCAGGGACGGCGTCGACCTGCTCGCGCTGGCCGCCCACAAGCTGGGCGGCCCGACCGGCGTGGGCGCGCTGGTGGTCCGGCCCGGCCTCGCCCTGCGGCCCCTGGCCCACGGCGGCGGCCAGGAGCGGGGCCTTCGCTCTGGCACGCTGCCGGTGGCCGCGCTGGCCGGGTTCGGCGCGGCGGCAGCCGCCGCTCTGGCAGAGCGGGACGCCCAGGCGGCTGCGCTCGCCCGGCTCCGCGACCGTCTGCTGGCAGGTCTGCGTGCGCTCGAGCCGGCGCTCACCGTCAACGGCGACCCGGCCCGGGGCCTGCCCGGCCTGGCATCGGTCGGCTTCCCGGGCCGCCGTGCCGAGGACCTGCTGCTGCTGCTGGACCGGGCCGGGATCGCCTGCTCGGCCGGGTCGGCATGCGCGAGCGGGGCGGTGAGCGCATCGCACGTGCTGCTCGCGATGGGCCGGGCCCCGGCCGAGGCCCGCGAGACGGTCCGGTTCAGCCTCGGCCACGGCTCGACAACGGCCGACGTCGACGCTGCGGTGGCGGCCGTGGGCCGCGCCCTGGCCACCCTCGCCCCCGCGCCCGCGGGAGCCGTGCCGTGAGCGCGGCGGCGGGCGCCCTCGGAGCCTCGTGCGTGACGAGGGTGCGCCGATGAGCGCACCGCAGGCCCCGCCGACGCCGGAGTTGCCGACCATCCATGCGACGTGCGTGACGAGGGTGCGCCGATGAGCGCACCGCAGGTGCTGGTCGCGATGAGCGGGGGGGTCGACTCCTCGGTGGCCGCTGCGCTCCTGGTCGAGCAGGGCTGCGACGTGACCGGCGTCCACCTCAAGCTCGCCAGCACCCCGGCCCACGCGCAGGTGCAGGGCAGGGGCTGCTGCACCCTGGCCGACGCCGACGACGCCCGCCGGGTCGCCGACGCCCTCGGCATCCCCTTCTACGTCTGGGACTTCGTCGACGAGTTCCAGGAGGCGGTGGTGGACGACTTCGCCGCCGAGTACGCGCGCGGCCGCACCCCCAACCCGTGCGCCCGCTGCAACGAGCGGGTCAAGGTGGTCGGGCTGCTGGCCCGGGCCCGCGCCCTCGGCTTCGACGCGCTCGCCACCGGCCACTACGCCAGGGTGGCCGGCGCCCGCCTGTACCGGGGCGTCGACGCGGCCAAGGACCAGTCCTACGTGCTCTACATGCTCGGGCCGGAGGAGCTGGCCCACCTCCGCCTGCCCCTCGGCGGCCTGACCAAGCCCGAGGTGCGCCGGACCGCCGCCCGGCTCGGGCTGCGCACCGCGGCCAAGCCGGAGTCCTACGACGTCTGCTTCATCCCCGACGGCGACACCGCCGGCTGGCTGGAGCGCCGGCTGGGACGCCGCCCCGGCCAGGTGGTGGACGCCGACGGCCGGGTGCTCGGCGCCCACCAGGGCGCCTACCGCTACACCGTGGGCCAGCGCCGCGGGCTCGGCCTGGCCGCGCCCAGGCCCCACTACGTCCTGCGCATCGACCCGGCCGCCGACCGGGTGGTGGTCGGCGAGCGGGCCGAGCTGGCCATCCGCGCCGTGGAGCTGGAGCGGGCGACCTCGACCGACGGGCAGGGGCTGCGTCCCGGCCCGGCCAGGGTGCGGCTCCGGGCCCACGGGACCGAGGTCGGCTGCCTGGTCGCCCCGGCCGGGCCCGGCCGGGTCCGCCTGGACCTCGACGAGCCCGCGGACGCGGTCGCGCCCGGCCAGGCCGGTGTGCTCTACGACGGCGACCTCGTGCTCGGCGGCGGCACGGTGGCGGCCACCGCCGCCTGACCTCGACCGGCGTCCCAGCGCTCAGCGCGCGTCGCCGCCGGCCGGGCCGTAGACCTCTGCCGGCTCACGCCAGATCCCCAGCAACCGGCTGGCCCGCTCCGGGGTGAGGGGGTCGAACCCGAGCTGGCGGTAGAGCCCGTGCGCGTCGGCGGTGCCGAGCAGGAACCACCGCAGCCCCTGCAGGGCGGGGTGGGCGAGCGCGGCGCGGACCAGCCGCTTGCCCAGCCCGCGGCCGCGGTGCTCGGGCAGGACGAACACGTCGGCGAGCCAGGCGAAGGTCGCCTGGTCGGTGACCACCCGGGCGAAGCCGACCTGGCCGTCCGAGTCGTAGAGCCCGAACACCAGGGAGTTGCTGATCGCGCGCTCCACGACCGCTCGGGGTACGCCCCGCGCCCAGTAGGCCTCCTGGCTCAGGAACCGATGGATCAGGACCAGGTCGAGCCGGGTGGCGTCGGTCGAGACCTCGTACCCGTCGGCGCTGCCGTCCATTGCCCTCCTCTGCCAAGGCCTGCCTCCAAGGCCTGCCTCCAAGGCCTGCCTCCAAGGCCTGCCTCCAAGGCCTGCCTCCAAGGCCTGCCTCCAAGGCCTGCCTCCAAGGCCTGCCTCCAAGGCCTGCCTCCAAGG
>Ga0184627_10000012_pt1 | contig 127264 bp, 115 predicted proteins | sample PLM3_127_b1_FD_133150 | JGI IMG/M metagenome (GOLD analysis project Ga0184627, IMG submission 133150) | Groundwater sediment microbial communities from an aquifer in East River, Colorado, USA - PLM3_127_b1 | ecosystem: Environmental > Terrestrial > Soil > Riparian zone | place: USA: East... | reverse complement strand
TTTAAAAACAGTCTCGACTATATGGGAAGTTCCCGATGCCAGCGTAGCCGCAGCCATGGCGCAGGCCTGCAAATCCGTCGGAAAACCGGGGTACGGAAATGTAGTTATGGACACGGGAGATAGCCTTTTGGGGGCGGTGATGGTCAGGCCGTTTTTGTTGGTGGCTATACTACAACCCATTTCAATCAATTTTAGGTTTACCATGGTCAAATCGTTAGGATCAAAACCAGACAAGCTTAGCTTGCCGCCGGTCATGGCGACTGCAAACATATAAGTTCCCGCTACCAGTCGGTCTCCCGAAACAGTGTAGTCAATTGCTTTTAGTTTTTTGACCGGCTCGATAACGATACTGGGTGTCCCGGCGCCGCGAATTTTGGCTCCGGCTTTGTTCAGGAAATTGGCGACGTCTATTATTTCCGGATCGCAGGCGGCGTTGGCGATATAGGTTTTATTTTTGGCGAAGACAGCGCCAAATAAAATGTTTTCAGTGCCGGTGTGAGAAGGTCTGTCAAAATAAACCGAGCCGCCTTTAAGCGGCTTCCCCTCGGCCATGACATAACCGGCTCGTTCAGTAACTTTGGCGCCAAGATTACGAAATCCGGTGATATGGAAATTGACCGGGCGGGCTCCGATAGAACAACCACCTGGAAGTGAAATCTTGGCCTTCCCCATTCTGGCCAAAACCGGGCCAAGTACCAAAAATGAGGCGCGCATCTGGCGCATGAGTTCATAGGGGGCCGTGTTTTTGTTTAAACCCGAAGCATCGACTGTCATTACCTGTGATTTGGGGTCGTAAGTGACTTTGGCGCCGAGATATTCCATTACTTTTATGGAAGTGTAAATGTCCCGCAGGGCCGGGACGTTTCGGATTACAGTTTCCCCTTTTGCGATTAAAAGAGCCCCTAGAATTATGGGTAAGGCGGCGTTTTTGGAGCCCTCGACTTTGATAGAACCCGAAAGCTTTTGGCCGCCTTTGACTACAAATTTATCCATCTGAACCTTTTACAATTATAGGTGCCGTTTAATTGACTATATCGGCAGGGAATTTGATTAAAGGGAATGGGAAAGGGAAGTTTTTACTTTAGGGGGTTTAGTAGGTCTGTGGGCGGCAGACGACCTCGTCTGACCCAATTATCAAGATGAGCAATAGATGACGGGAACCCACCTGAAAGGCGGGCCACTCAGGCCCGTTCTGGGTTCGTGCTAAACAATCAGGTTTGCTTCTATTGGCCGACCAAAGTCATTAGAACTTTCATAGTTGTCTTATCTATCACAAAAACGTATCCGCCGCCTGCCACTGAATAATCGGTATGGCCAAATTCTGCATAGTACAATTCATTATCTTGATAGACCTTCAATAAGTAATCGGTAGACGCTCGTTCGAATGAAAGCAATTTTGCTTCGGCGATTACAGAAATTGAAGCCAATAAAGTTGAATCTGTAACCGTAATGGAAATTTGTTTAGCAGCAAGATATTTTTCTTCAAAATTTAATTTGCCTTTGTTCTTAATACATCCGACGACATTTACAATCACAATGAAAATAAATCCAATTGAAAAAAGAAGTAATCTACTAGAACTCATTTTTGTATTCTCGGGTGTCTCCACCCGACAGCTTACTCCATATACAATGGTGTCAGGTGAGGACACCTGACACCACATATAATCGTCATTTCTCGGCTATCGCGTCTTGCATTACGCCACTGACTCCGCCAGCTCGAAACTACTGCGGACACGGGTGAAGAAATCTATCGCCTCTGCTTCGCAGAAATCGGGATGGGTCCAGGGGAGGCGGCGAAAGCCCCCTTTGGAATAGATTAGTGTAATCTCGGCAAAGACGCCTTCATTCAAATAAATGCGGTGATTTAGTTCGCGGTGCGAGGCCATCACCAGATTACTGGGCGTCAGAATACCGGGGTCAACATTGACGGCGCGGAAATCATACCCCTGGATGTGGTCGGCGAATTCCGGCTCAATTTTATGGCAGGTTCTTTTGATTTCAGCTAAAGCCTCGCGCGGCACTATTCTTTCAAACGAGAAAAACCGGCGCAGGAGGCCCTCGCCCATTTCTTCGCGATACAATTCGGTTTTCTGGCAGGGAATTTCGAGTGTCTCGTACTGCACGGGGCCAAATTTCCGCTCTAACACTTTGAGCGCATCGGCAATGGCATCCATCGAGGCATACATTACCGATACGACGACTCTCCCCTTATCCGGTTCTTGAACTCTGGCCATAGTGGGGGGAATGTTAAATGGAGCGGGCGATTTAAATCAACAAAAAGTGGGATACGTGGCTTTGTGAGCGGCAGACGCCCTCGTCTGCCCCTCTTTATGCTGACTCGAGGCCATCCAAAAAGTAGGCCCGCACCGCGAGGTCATTTTGCGCATGATGGCGGAATAGGCCCGCCACGAAATATCACATTAACAAGATAATTCAGATCAAGTATATTCGCGACATTTCCGTCTCCGTTTACATCACTCTCTTCCGGACAAGGGCCACTGTTACCACTCCCGCGAAAGATATAACCTACTAATTGATTTAAATCTAAAATATTTGCATCTGGTCCATCCCCGTTAACGTCTCCTCGAATTCCCACGCAACATGGGTCCCATTCTACCACGAAATGACCACTAACATTAAACCACTCCCGACTGTCGTTCCACCTTCCGGACCATCCAGTAACTAAACTTGTATAATCTTCACCCCCGTTGGCGTCATTTGGCTCACCTTGATACCAATATGTGAAATTAAAAGGCTCACCATTTACCCAATTCCAAATCCCTTCATTACCTTCGTCAGTTCCACCCAACCAACACTCAGGCGAAACTACAGAAAGCAGTACGCTGTAAATAAAATCTTGCTCCTCTTGGTCCGTCACGGTCGCCAAGTAACCACCCATTGCAAAGCAAGAATCTCGCGCTTGATGCCAAGTGAAATTCGCTGGGATTGGGACAATGTCGTAGTAGTGCCCATTGCTTGGATTTAGGACTTTAGCATCAACTGGATTCATTAAGAAAAAAAACAGAAGTACGAAAACTGACCGGTTCACAGAATAATCCTCGCTATCAATTCTCAATCGATAATATAACACTGAGCAAGATTCTAACAAGAATTTTCTGTAAAGATTCGAGACCCCATTCGTGGATACACGAGGATGCAATCCACCATGTGTTGAAGGACAACCAAAGTCAAATTTTAGGTAAATCTTCGTTCGGGATCAAGTGGCCGATCTATATAGAACACATCTGTTGGATCCCCTTTTAGGTAACTTTCTATTAAATCTTCCACATTCTTGAGCCGGTCACGATAGTCATTAAGTCGACCAGCAAATGCTGAAAATGGATCGTTGATTGCGGGGTCTTTCAATGCAGACTTGATTTCGTCCTCAAAACTAAACATCATAAAGTCGCAGTTTGCCAAAACTCCGTAGATGACATGAAGACAGTTTTTTTGCTTAGGTGTCAGCTTTTCATAAAGCTGGGCGAAATGTTGCCTATAGCCTGTATCCAGGAACTTGACTGAATTTCCTGGAAGAAGTTCATGTTTCTTTAGAGCTTCAATCATTTTCAAAATTAGGTCCTTTTTTTGGGGAATCTGATACTTGAGCGCTCTCAACTCGTCTTCAATAAGTCCCTTCAATTTGCGCACCCTTAATGTCTCACGGATTGTTCGAAGAATCTCCGACAACGAAAAACCTACCACAACACCAATTAGACCATCATTGTCCTTCAGGATTTGCGATACTTGTGAGAATGCATTTTGACAGACAACATTTAATGAATCTTCCATATTCAACCACGCGCTAAATTGACGGTGATTACTAAGTTACCTATATTCAAATTCAAGTCAAATGAACAATTCTGCAATACCAAAAACTATCAAAGCCGCGAGGGGTAGAAAGCTTTCCTGTAAGGGTTGGGCGCAGGAGGCGGCGCTGCGGATGCTCAATAATAATCTCGACCCCGAAGTGGCCGAAAAACCGCAGGAGTTGATAGTTTACGGCGGTTTGGGGAAAGCGGCGCGGAACTGGGAAGCGTACCACAACATTGTTAATTCTCTCAAAAAATTAGGGAATGATGAAACGCTGTTGATTCAATCCGGCAAACCGGTAGGGATTTTCCGCACGCACAGTTATGCACCGCGAGTCCTTTTAGCCAACTCAAACTTGGTGCCGAAGTGGGCGACTTGGGAGAAATTCAGAGAGCTCGACAAGCTGGGGCTTATAATGTACGGCCAGATGACCGCCGGCAGCTGGATTTATATCGGAACACAAGGGATTATTCAGGGGACTTACGAGACATTCGCAGCCGCAGGAAACAAACATTTTGACGGCGATTTAAGCGACAAGTGGATTTTGACCGGCGGAATGGGCGGCATGGGCGGCGCTCAACCACTGGCCGCCACAATGGCGGGGGCATCGATACTGGTGGTCGAAGTTGACGAAGCCCGAATTGACCGACGAGTCAAACAACGATTCTGTGATATGAAAGTGGAGTCGCTGGATGAAGCACTGAAGCTTATTAATAAGCACACCAAAGCAAGAAAACCGATATCAATCGGATTGGTCGGCAACTGCGCTGATGTATTTCCTGAAATTGTCAGGCGCGACATTGTGCCGGATATGGTGACCGACCAGACCTCGGCGCACGATGAACTGAACGGCTACATACCGCAGGGGCTGACAGTCGGCGAAGCGGAAATACTACGCAAAGAGAATCCGACAGATTATATCAAACGCTCTTTCGAATCGATGGTGAAACAATGTGAGGCAATGGTTGAACTGCAGAAAAAAGGAAGCGTAGTGTTTGATTATGGGAACAATTTAAGAGGGCAGGCGCAAACGGCAGGATATCAGAACGCATTCGACTATCCCGGATTCGTTCCGGCATATATTCGGCCATTATTTTGCGAAGGTAAAGGTCCTTTTAGGTGGGCGGCGCTTTCGGGTGATGCGAAAGATATTAAAACGACTGATGATATTATTCTGAAAGAGTTTTCCAAAAACAAATCATTAGTGCGCTGGATTAAACTAGCTCAAGAGAAAATCCCCTTTCAGGGTCTTCCCGCCCGAATTTGCTGGCTTGGTTACGGTGAGCGCGCTCGGTTTGGCGAAATAGTTAATAACTTAGTAAAGAAGCGTAAAATCACGGCACCTATCGTAATTGGACGCGATCATCTCGACTGCGGTTCAGTCGCCTCGCCGAATAGAGAAACAGAAAGTATGAAAGACGGCTCCGATGCCATCGCCGACTGGCCATTATTAAATGGGCTATTGAATACCGCCTCGGGCGCCAGCTGGGTCTCGATTCACCACGGCGGCGGTGTGGGGATGGGGAATTCCATTCACGCTGGAATGGTTATAGTCGCTGATGGCACCAAAGAAATGGGCACGCGGCTCAACCGCGTTCTCACCTGCGACCCGGGAATCGGCATTGTCCGCCACGCCGACGCGGGTTATGATGATGCTATCCATTCTGCAAGAAAACACAAAATCAAAATGCCTTCACTTGAGAGCTAAATCTTTTTCGACATAAACACCGACTCTTTCGTTTTCCAAAACCAATTCTACATTATTCGAATAAGAAGTATAGAGCGAATTAATCAACTTGGGCTTTTGTTTATCAATAAGCAAATAGGCAAATTCTCGTGATTTCAAAAGCGGCATGGCCTCGCTTAACGAATTGACATTTTGCAAATCGGAACGCCAGTACCAGGCCGCTTTAGCCACCCAGTCATAATTGAAATCACTGCCAATTGTCAGACCATTACGTGATGGGGAACGTGACAGCAATCCTTGCATTTCGTCCCTAAGTGTGTAAATCTCCGGTGTTCGAACATGCTCGATGCGCACATCGGCGATTTTTAGCACTGCGGCAGTCAGAATCCAAAGAATCAGAAAACCCGCAGCCAGGTAGCGTGTCCGAGGTGGCCGCAGCCACGAATGAAGCGGCCAGGCGACGAATAGTGACGACAGCGCATAAAGGGGCGCGAAATAGTGATAATGCACTATCGGTGCTGCGGAATAGAAGAAAACATACAGCGCCAGTGTAATCAGGACCGGATAAAGTAAGCGAACTCTCCTTTTAATAACCGCATAGAGTCCAATCGGGACAAGAACTATAAAAGGAAGGTACAGTGTTATAAGTCTCCAGATAAAGTGGAGCCAGTTATGTCCGCCGAGTGATTCGTCGCTCCAAAAGTTCCGTATGCCGGGTGAATTGTAATAATGATGTATAAATCTCATGTCGCCCAGGAAAAAATCAATGACCAGATGCAGAACGATGATGGCAATTGTCAAATACGGCAGAATCCAGAACTTCAATTGTGTAAACCAGGAGCGATTCCAAATCAGAACCGTGGCGGCAGTTGTTATGAAAACCGGAGCCGCCACCACTCCTTTGGCGAACCAGGCACCGGCTAATGCCAGGGCGCACCATGCGGTCAATTTTACGCTAACGCCGTTTTTCCACATAAGAGTAAGACCCAGCAAAACACTTAAGACAAAAAAAGTCATGGGTCCGTCAAGCAAGGTGGAGTTTCCGGTCTGAATGAAATTGTAAGTCAGAAGAAGTATTAGTCCCGCCAGAAATCCATAATATTTATCGACGACGACTTTCCCTATAAAGTAAACCGTGAGAATGGAACCCATGGTGCAGAAAGCGCCAAACAAACGGGCAGTGCTGTCATTGGGCTCGAGAAACAGAAAAATTAATCCCTGGGCCCACATCACCAGCGGAGGATGAAGTGTTGCCCAGACGAATTCAGTATAATGAGGAATAAGCCAGGAGCCGTTTTCCGCCATGTTTCTGGCAATTACGGCATAAGTGGCTGAATCCTGGCTGATGCCGTCCTGGCCCCAGCTCAAGGAAAAGAAAATTGCAGAACATATTCCCAGTATCAGCGCAGGTCTATCATCGAGCCAAAGAAAGATTCTTTTCATTCATAGAAAGTAAAAATGCTGACTCGTGAATTCAACCAAATCAATACGTTCCTGCTTACTCAAACTTCAAGCCCTTATTGAACTAAAGGGAAAACTGTTGTCCGACAGACGTATTGGGCTTATATTTTTCAAAGCATGCCGCTTCAGAAACGCGCTACACTCCTCATAAAAAATATTGGGCAATTGGTGACCATGGCCGGTCCCGCGCCGCGGCTGGGCACACAAATGAAGCAGCTGGAAATAATAAAAAATGGCGGCATCGCGGCGGCGGCTGATGAAATAATAGCGGTGGGAAAATCCGGTGAAATCGAGGGACAATCAACTCTGGCCGAAAGCTGTACGGTAATTGATGCCAAAGGGGCCGTCGTTACCCCGGGACTTATCGACCCACACACCCATCCGGTTTTCTCCATGACCCGCGAAGAAGAGTTTGAAATGCGAACTCTGGGGAATACGTACGAGGAAATTGCCCAGGCCGGAGGGGGCATCAGAGCCTCGGTGCGCGATTTGCGAAAGGCTCCGCGCGAATTAATTCTTAGAAAAACCAGAGCCAGACTCGACCGGTTCATAAACCACGGGGTTACAACTATCGAAGCGAAATCTGGCTACGGCTTATCTAGCGAAAGCGAAATAATGCAACTGGAAATAATTAAGAGGCTGAATGAATCACACCCGATTGAATTAGTACCGACTTTTTTGGGGGCGCACGAAATACCGGATGAATTTCAAAACAATCGTCAGGGGTATATTGCTCTGTTAATTAATGAAATGCTGCCGGAAGTTACCAAAAGAAAGCTGGCTGAATTCTGTGATATCTTTTGCGAAGAGAATGTGTACACGATTGACGAATCCCGCCGGATACAGGAAGCCGCCAAAAAACTGGGGTTGGGTCTTAAATTCCATGCCGACGAACTAAAATCGACCGGCGGCGCCGAACTGGCGGCAGCTCTGGGGGCAATTTCGGCCGACCACCTGGTTTATATTTCAGATGCCGGCATCAAAGCCTTGGTGACCTCAAAAACGGTAGCCACGCTTTTGCCGGGAACAAGTTTTTCACTGCGGAGTAAGCAATATGCTCCCGCTCGAAAACTTATCGAAGCGGGCGCCATTGTAGCTTTGGCCACGGACTGTAATCCGGGTTCAAGCTACACTGAAGCCTTGCCTTTTATGACGACACTGGCGTCATTACAAATGAGACTCACTGCCGCCGAAGCTCTTTCGGCCATAACTGTCAATGCGGCCTGCGCTGTTGGGCGGCAAAACAGAATCGGACGGCTCAAACCGGGAATGCAGGCAGATCTGGTAATCTGGAATATGCAGGACTATCGGGAAATGCCTTACCATTATGCCGTCAATCTGGTCAGTCAGGTTATTAAAAAGGGAAATTCGGTTTTGATGAATTAGGGGAACGAGCACGATTAATGCGGGTTAAAAAGAAAAATATTGTCATGTTCTCAATGCTCCTACTGGGGGCATTTTTACTGGCCGGATGCTTTTACTCCATGAATCCGAGAGGCGCTGTTACTGTTAAGTCGGTGGCGGTGGAACGATTTCAAAATGATACCCCGGAGTTCGGCTTGGCCGACCAGATGACCGATGCTATTATCACTGCCTTCATTGCCGACGGCACCATGAAAGTATTACCCCGGGAGCAAGCTGAAGCGGTTCTTTTGGGAACATTGACCAGATATCAGAGGCGTCCCTATGAATATGATGAAAACGATCAGGTGACAGCCTATGCGGTCGAAATGGATTTTGACATTCAATTGAAAAAACCGGCCGACGACTCGCTGCTCTGGCAGGAAATGATGAGCCAGCGCGGCGTCTATGATTTGCAAACAGAAACTGAAGAAGTCGGGCGTCAAAAAGCCCTGGAACTTCTGGTTCAAGCCATTATAAATCGGACTACCAAAAGCTGGTAAATTTATTATCTTGTCGGTAATTTGAAATAGATTAACAAAATTTTAGATGGCCAGTAAGAATTCGAGACGAAAAAGAGTATTAAATGCGGAAAATCAGATTTAACAACAGCACTGTGGCTATCTTCTTGTTTCTGTTTTCGACCTGTAATCAGATTTATGCTGACGTAAACTCCAATGCCGGCACCAGTGCTTTCCCCTTTTTAAAAATCGACCCCAGCGCCCGGGCGGTGGCCATGGGCGGAGCTTTTACGGGACTGGCTAATGATGAATCGGCTCTCTTTTATAACCCGGCCGGAATTGCCCAGTTTGAGACTAAGCGCTTTATCGCAACTTATCACAACTATTTTGTCGATATGCAGTCGGGATTTTTGGGCTTTATCAAACCGCTCTCCCCGGAAAAAGCCTATTTTGGGCTGCACATTACTTATTTGAATTATGGAAAATTCATCGAAACCGACAACGCCGGTAATGAATTGGGCGACTTTTCGGGAAGTGATTTGGTGTTGGCCGGCAGTATTGCCTTTCGCCACAGTCACAGCTGGAGATTTGGCGCCACCACCAAGCTGATTTATGAAAAAATTCACGATTATTCTGCCACTGGTTTGGCTTTTGATTTTGGCGCCAAATTTACCAGCAATCGGGAATATTACAGTGCCGGCGTAATGGTTCAAAATCTGGGTGTCCAGTTGACAGCCCTGGGTGCAGAAAAGGAGAAGCTCCCGTTGACCGTTAGAGCCGGCGGCTCGGCCAGACTTAAAGGAATTCCCTTGTTGTTGATATCCGACATAATTATGCCGACAGATAATGATATATCTATCGCCCTTGGAGGAGAATACTCGGCTATGAAACCGTTTTATATTCGAGCTGGATGGAATACATTTGGTTCCAATTACCAGGCCGCCAATTCCGATGACAACTGGGCCGGGCTGGGACTCGGATTTGGTTTTGACTTTAAGGAAAAGATGCATATAGCCTACGCCTTTACGCCGGGTGCCGAATTGGGTAACAGCCACCGCGTAACATTATCGGGAGGACTTTAATTGTGAAATATTTTTTCAAGTCTAAAATACCGGGCATCGCACTCCTTTTCTCGGTAGCGTTTTTGTCAGCTTGCGGGGGTTCCGGTCCGACTGATCCCCGTGAAACAGTCATTGCATTTTTTGGGGCGATGGAAAAAAATGACCAGGCCGCTCTGGCTCATCTTTTAGATTTAGCGAAACTGATGAAAAACACCGAGAGCGATTATGCACTTCAGTCCAATGAAAAAAGAGTATTCACCAGTCCAGTTGAAATTCTGGAAGACTTGACCGGAGAAGGGCTGACTAAAAGGCGTTGGTTTTCACTGCAGCGAATTGTAAATCGCTCTGAAATCAATGGCTCAATGGCCACAGTGGAAGTTTCCTTTGTGGACCAGAACAGTTCGACTCAATACCTGACAAAGTTTGGACTGCACATAGTGAATGACAAGTGGAAGATTTACACTTTCAAGGCCACTTAGTCAGCCGTATTCAGTATTTTCAATATAAGTCATTGTTATTTATTGTGTTGCAGCAATATTAAAAGTCTCTCGTATTTTAGCTTTTCTAGATTATTTCATCGGGTTTCGTAATAAACAAATCCAAGGCTTTCTCCGTCTTCTTATTATCCCCTCCACAGAGGGTGGGCGGGGGGGTTGAACTGGACGGAGTTTGTCATTATATTGAGCCGTTATTGAAAGGCTTAGGAGAGTGTAGGTAATGAAAAAGTATTCGATTAAAGGTCTGGTTCTCTTTTCATTTGTTTTTGTACTAAGTTCTGCTTGCCAGAAAGACATTGTACTCGCGCCTCTACCAACTTTGGAAGGCTCCTATGCGGGAATATACCGTGTAATAACGGGATATCAGTCACCCGATGCGGACACCACCGAGTCGACAATTGAAATGTTGTTTTCCGATGAGTTGTATTTTTTCAACTCTGATAACGACCCGGATGCGTTTTGCGATCCGCGTGGTGATTATATTTTGTCCGCCAACAACATCGAGTTGACTGAAACTAATAGGAACTGCACGCAAATCGCCAAAGAGAGAGACAATCCCCGGGGACAGTTTTCCATTCGCCGGCCACCGCCGGATAGCGTGATTATGATTCAGTTGCTTCCACCTGATACGCTTAAGCAATTTCTCTTAAAGAGGAAATAGACCTTTTATAGAAAAAGTAGAGAAATCCAAAGTTTGGCCAAGAGCGCCTCGGTGCCGCCATTTTAGTTTGTTAGCACGAGTTCGCCAGTTCACTTTTATTTCAACAAAGCAATTCGCTGCATTTTCAATGACACATCCTGTCAGTGGCTATATCCATATTGGCACCCGAGGACAGCAGAGTCATCAGGTGAGACTGAACTTAAATAGAACGGTCTTGAGGCAGAGGGGACGCAGCAGAAGAGCGGCCGATAGCTGGCTTCTGCTGCCTATAGAAAGTCCGAACTTTGCGATACGAAAGGTGATGAACTATGTTGTCCAAAGTCCTGTCCTCGGCCACCCACGGGGTGGATGCGTACAAAGTTGAAGTGGAAGCTGACATCCAGCAGCAGCTCCCTTATTTCATAACAGTCGGATTGCCGGAAGGCGCCGTCAGAGAATCCAAAGAGCGGGTCACATCAGCCATTAAAAACTCTGATTTTGTCTTTCCGGCAAAACGCATTACAATCAATTTGGCCCCCGCCGACCGACGCAAAGAAGGTTCGGCATTTGACCTGCCAATGGCAGTGGGTATTCTGGCTGCCACCGGACAGATTATGCGCGATCGTTTTGATGACTACGTTATTCTGGGGGAACTGTCATTGGACGGAGCTTTACGTCCGGTACCCGGGATTTTGCCGATGACTATGTCGTTTCAAAAAGGAAACGGAATAAAAGGCATTATTGTGCCGATTGAAAATGCCAAAGAGGCGGCCATTGCCCAAACGCTACCGGTGCATCCGGTAAAATCGCTTCAGGACACGGTCCATTTTCTGGAAGACGAAAAAACCATTGCGCCATTCATAATCGATATCAGCGCCGTCTTCAACGAGGCCCGCCAGTATCCTATCGATTTTGCAGATGTCAAAGGGCAGGAATCGGCCAAGCGGGCGCTCGAAGTGGCCGCGGCCGGCGGACATAATATCATAATGATAGGGCCGCCGGGTTCCGGCAAAACAATGCTGGCGCGGCGCATGCCAAGCATTCTCCCTGACACCACTTTGGCGGAGGCTCTGGAAACCACCAAAATTCACTCGGTGGCCGGCCTGCTCGAGCCGAACCAGGCTCTGATTGCCACGAGACCGTTTCGTTCACCGCACCATTCGATATCTTCCGCGGGTTTGGTTGGCGGCGGCAGTGTACCTAAACCGGGAGAGGTCTCACTGGCGCATCACGGCGTTTTGTTTCTGGACGAGTTACCGGAATTTCGAAAAGACATTTTGGAAATGTTGCGTCAGCCGATGGAGGACAACATGGTGACAATCTCCCGCGCCACGACATCACTCACCTATCCGGCCGGATTTATGCTGGTAGCGGCCATGAACCCCTGCCCTTGCGGCTATTACGGCGACCATAATCACGAATGCACCTGCTCATCGGGAGAAATTCAAAAATACATGTCAAAAATATCCGGACCACTGATGGACCGAATCGATATTCATATCAGTGTGCCGTCAGTGAAGTTCAAGGAGTTGTCAGCGGATTCGCACGGTGAAAAATCCGAACTGATCAGAGCGCGGGTCAATCGAGCCCGCAAAAGACAATTGCTTCGATTCACCGGCGAAAAAAAGATGTTTTGCAATGCCCATATGGAATCCCGCGACATTCGTAAATACTGCATGATTGATGAAAAATCGCAGTCGCTTTTGTCGATGGCCATAAGCAGGCAAGGCCTGTCGGCCCGGGCTTATGATAGAATACTGAAAGTAGCCCGGACAATTGCGGACCTGGCCGGTTCCGACAATATCGAAATGACCCATATCGCCGAAGCCGTGCACTACCGCTCGCTGGACCGGAAGTTATGGCTGTGATATAGGACTGAAATCAGATTGGAGCATTAGATCTCGATTCCGCCTCTGGTTTTCTACTTGCAAGAATAGTCTGACAGCTCTATTTTGTATTAATTAACTCACCAAGTAACCGTAGCACGTTGTCACCATGAAAGAGCTTTTTTACAAAACCCTTCCCCCCTTAGTCATTATCGACACTTGCTGCTCCGGCGGTAATCCGGGACAATTTGTAAAATCACCAGTAAAACAAAGAACAGTTTATGGATTTTGGGCGCTCTAAAAAGAAGTTGGCTTCGCGGAGTTTAGCCACAGCAGCAGTCAGCCGGCTGCGCATTCGCTGGGGGAAAAAAGAGAGTCAACGACTCTTGTCTCATCTGGATAACATAAAAGCTATCGAGGAAGCTGTCCGGCGCTCCGGAATTCCAGTCGCCTATTCACAAGGGGCTCATCCCAGAGTGAAACTCTCTTTTGGTCCGCCGCTGCCGATGGGGTTTACCTCGGAGGCGGAGTTCGTGGACATCAGTCTCGACCAGATTTGCACCAGCCAGATGATTGATAGCGTCAGAAAATCACTCCCCGATGGATTCGAATTGCTGGAGACAAAAGCAGTATTTGCCAAAACGGCATCGCTGTCGGAGTCAATCAACCGGGTGATATATACATTTCATTTGGATGACAGTATTAACGTTCAAGAATTGAAGCAACAAGCAGGAGAGCTTTTGGAAAGAGCGAAAGTTGAAATCCTGCGTAAAACGAAATCAGGCGAAGCAACTGTCGACATAAGGCCCGCCATTTATGAAATCAATGTCGGCGACAGTGAACTGCTACTGACACTGGGACTTGGCCCGGGTGGATATGCCCGTCCTACCGAGGTGGCGCAGTTGCTTTTTGGCATTGATGAGACACAAGCAGCTATGCTGCAGTTTCATCGCAAGGACATGTACCGTCAAACTGAAAACAACCGCCGCCTTGCGGCCATTGAGTTATGAGAAAAAGATGGCTTCGGTGACTCAAATCAAAAGCAGAAGTTTTGATCCGGTGCGCGCCGCTGCTGTGGAAGCGCTGGTACTGATTGAGCAGGGGCAACAGGCCGACGATGCCATTCACAGTGTTGCACGCGGCAAAAATTTCCGGCCGATAGATATTCGGTTTTTGTTTCAGCTCGTTAACGGCACCACCAAAATGCGGCGGCGCCTGGACCATGAGCTTCGCTTTTATCTGGCGCGGCCGTCGACCAATCTGCCGCTCATTCTTTCCAATATTTTGCGGCTCGGGCTATATCAACTTCGATTTACCGACAGAATTCCCGACTCGGCGGCTGTTTCAGAATCCGTGAACTTGGCGGTGCATTTTGCCGATCGGGCACGGGCTAATCTGGTCAACGCGGTCTTGCGCTCATCGATAAGAGAGCCGCAAAAAGTCAGGTTTGTTTCTATAGAAGAGAATTCGGTAAAACATCTGGCCGATTTCTACAGCTTCCCGGACTATTTGGTGGAGTATTGTCTAAATGAATTTGGAACCGACGATACCAAAAGACTTTTGGAAGAATACAACCGGCCGCCTCATGTAACTTATCGTGTCAATTTTCTGAAAGCCAAACCGGAAGAAGTCACCCAGATTCTAAAAAAAGAAAAAGTGGAATTTTCTCAAGGAAAATATCTTCCGGAGTTTTTACATATTGAGCAAACCGGTTTGCCGCTGGAGCAGGACTTGATCGCCACCGGCAAAGTATTTGTGCAGGATGAATCAGCGGGAATGGCCGTGCGGCTTTTGAATCCCCGTCCGGATCAGGATTGTCTCGATTTAGCAGCGGCGCCGGGAGGTAAAGCAACTTACATGGCTATTCGCATGCGCAACAAAGGCCGCATAACGGCAGTTGATAAATCCCATAAACGATTGGAACTAGTAGTTGAGAATGCCAAGCGTCTGGGCATAAAAATAATTTCACCGGTGGCCAGTGACATTATGGATTTCAGAGGCGGACCATATGATAGAGTCCTGCTCGATCCCCCCTGTTCCGGCTGGGGAACGGCCGGGAAACATTCAGATTTAAGATGGAGTAAGACCGCCCAGGATATCAAAAATTTGGTTAAAATTCAGACGGCCATGATTGACCGCGCAGCCCGGCTGGTCAAACCGGGTGGGGTACTGGTCTATTCTACCTGCACTATAATTCGTGATGAAAATGACCAAATAGTTGAAGAGTTTCTGGTGCGAAACGACAAGTTTGAATTAGAATCAGCCGAACAGTTTTACGGAAAAGAAGTAGTCAATGAAAGGGGCTTCGTCAAAACCTACCCCGCTATCAATAAACTGGATGGCGCTTTCTCGGCCCGGCTCATTCGAAAACTGGATTAATAGTCCATCCGTCGTTGCGAGCCTCGATTCCATCGGGGCGAAGCAATCTCATTAAGCTTCTTTTAACACTTCCCTTTTTAGCAATATATGTATAACTATAAACAGCCGAGAATTATTATTGATTTATGGCGCAGGATCGACTCAAATTGGGGTAATTATGAGAATAATTGTTAATTGTAAGAAAAGCGGGCAAAGTCTGTGACAGAGGTAAGGGCTACCAGATTGGAAAACCCAACCGGGCACACTTCTGGGTTTTTAAGCGATAAGCTGCCCTATGGCAGCTGGCAAAGGCGTGCTGTAGTCTGGGCCGGAATTCCGTTTGTGATTATGTTAATTTTTTATTTCCTCATTAATAACCTTTTGATGCCGGCTATTACGCGCCATGGCGATGAATTCATCATGCCCGGTTTTCTTGACCAGAAAATGGTGGAGGCGCAAATAAAGCTCGATGAACTGGGACTGGAATTTGAAATAGCATCGGAAGAATATTCGCCGGGCAAAGAGCAGGGAATAATTCTCAATCAATATCCGATCGAAGGGACCAGAGTCAAAAAAGGGCGGCAAATAAAGTTTGTCATCTCGCTGGGACAAAAGCAGGTCGGCGTGCCCACTTTGACCGGATTATCTGTCAGACAAGCCATATTGAATTTGGAATCCGCCGGATTTGAACTGGGTGAAATTGCCTGGGCGTTTTCTGATACGCTTCCGGAAAAAGTCGTGGTCTTTTCATATCCGGCAGCGGGTACAGAAATTCCTCTTGGTTCCCCGGTGAATATTATGGTCAACCGCGGGCGGGCCTCGGACTTTACTTTTATGCCGCGTTTGATTGGAATGAATGTGCAGAAGGCCAAAAGAATTTTAGAAGAGACATCTTTGAAGCTGGGCCTGGTCACGCACCGCGCCGATGAAAACTATCTTCCCGAAACTGTCTTAGAGCAATCCGAACCCGAAGGGACGGAGCTGGACATTGGGACGGAGATTGATTTAGTGGTGAGCAGTACGGATTAAAGTTTTCTTTTCGATTCCGCAAATGCATAGACCTACAGGGTCGCCCACCGCTTGCGGTGGGGTCCCTTAATCTTTGACGGGAACCCACCATAAATGGTGGGGCACCCAGAATTTGGAGTAACCAATGAAAAACACCATCATCAAACGATTCGATAAACCGGATGAAGTTCGCGTGTTCACTAAAGGAAAATTTGAATTGGTCAATATCGGCGGGATGCAGTTGGGGCGGGCGACTTATGAAGCGGGCTGGGTCTGGAAAGAGCATGTCGGAAAAATCAGCGGGATCGAATTGTGTGAAGTGGAACATCTTGGAATTGTCTTAAACGGGCAGGCGGCAGTGCTGATGCGTGATGGCAAACAAGTTATCCTGAACCCAGCGATATCTTTTATGTCCCGCCCGGGCATGACAGCTGGGTGGTGGGAAAAGAGCCATACACTTCGTTGCATTTATTGGGAGCTGCACAATATGCTGCTGCAAAAAAATGAGTGGATTCCAGTCTTTCCCTCGACTATGCTCGGGACAAGCGCTAGAATGACAGCGCTTCCCACCTAACCCTTTCCCCCAGCCTCTTTTACACCGATTTCCACAAGAGTTTAAACCCCTTGCGATAATGGAGGTTTTAACTATATTTGGAGGCTCGCCTCGGCCAGTAGCGGTGAACTTTGCCCTTTTCGGGCTTTTTCTCCTACTCAAAGTCGACGGTAAGAAAAGAAAACTATGTTTAGTAACCTGACCGACAAACTCGAAGCCGTATTTAAAAAGCTGCGCGGCGCCGGCAGGCTCTCGGAGAAAAATATCCAGGAGTCGATGCGCGAAGTGCGCCAGGCGCTTTTGGAAGCGGATGTTAACTACAAAGTCGCCAAAGAGTTTGTGGCGGCGGTAGAGACCAAAGCTGTCGGGCAGGCAGTGCTCGATTCAATCGACCCGGGACAGCAGGTTATCAAAATTGTCCACGATGAATTAGTTGCACTCTTGGGCAGCAAAGCCGAGCCGCTGGCGCCGGTTCAAAAACTACCGACAGTCTTTATGGTCTGCGGGCTTCAAGGTTCGGGCAAGACCACCCTGGTCGGCAAATTGGCCTTGATGTACAAGCGGAAAAACAAAAAGCCGCTGGTGGTAGCTGCCGATATCTATCGCCCCGCCGCAGTCAAACAGTTAAAAGTATTAGCGGATGCGATAGCCGTGCCGCATTTCCATCTGGAAAACAAAAAGCCGCAGGAGATTTGCGCCAAAGCCATTGAATACGCCAAAGAAAACTTTATTGATCTGGTAATTCTCGACACCGCCGGACGGCTGCATATCGATAACGAGATGATGCGGGAACTCGAAGAGATAAAATCACTAGTTAAGCCGGATGAAATTCTTTTAGTCGCCGACGCCATGACCGGCCAGGATGCGGTCAATATCGCCAAAGAATTCAACGACCGCCTCAAAATCACCGGTGTGGTGTTGTCCAAACTCGATGGTGACGCCCGCGGAGGTGCGGCGCTTTCTATTCGACAAGTTACGGGATGCCCAATTAAGCTGGCATCGATTGGCGAAAAACCTGCCGATTTGGAAGTTTTCTATCCCGAAAGATTAGCTTCACGAATTCTGGGCATGGGAGATATTGTCTCTCTCGTGGAAAAGGCGCAGGAGCATGTTGACCTTGAAAAAGCCCAGAAAATGCAGGAAAAACTTTTCAAGTCGCGGTTTGACTTCGAGGATTTTCTGGAGCAGATGAGCCAGATCAAGAAGCTGGGGCCGCTCGAGTCTCTCTTGGGCATGATTCCCGGAGTGGGGAAAGCGCTTAAGAATATGCCGGTTGACGAAAAACAAATGGACAAAATGGTGTCGATTGTACAATCAATGACCATCAAAGAACGCCGCAACCCGCATTTGTTGAACGGTTCGCGCAAAAAAAGAATTGCACTGGGTTCAGGAAATACCGTGCAGGCGATTAATCAGTTGTTGAAACAGTTTGAAGTAATGAAAAAGATGTTTTCGAGTATGTCCAAAGGTAAACACGGCGGCGTTCCCAAAGGGATGGCGCCATTTTTGAAATAGAATCATTTAACGGAGGATTAGTTTTTTGGCAGTACACATTCGCATGAGACGAGTCGGCCGACGCAACCGGCCGTATTTCCGGATCGTGGCCGCAGATCATCGCCGCGCGCGCGACGGACGCTTTCTGGAAGTGCTGGGGACCTATGACCCTGTTGTCAAACCGGCGGTAGTAAAACTGTTCGAGGAGCGCTTGAGCCACTGGCTTAATGAAGGCGCCGAACCATCGGACACAGTGCGCACTCTTTTGAGACAAGTTGGATTCACACCGAAATATCTGAAAGCCAAAAAGGGCGAGGATGTTTCGACAATCGAAGTCCGACCGACTATCACGGAGCGCCGCAAGAAAACCAGAAGGATGAAAAAAGCAGTGGTCGCCGAAGCTGCGGCCGCACCGGCGGAAGCCAAAGCCCAAGAAAAAGCCGAGGCAAAAGAAGAGCCCAAAGAGTAGTTTAAAACGCATGTTGGTTATTTACGACTGATGATTGAGACTGTGACTATTGAACCGGAATCGAGAAATCAGGCGAAACTGGAAAGGGGTAAGCGGTTATGAAGGAATTTATCGAATACATCGTCAAGAATCTGGTGGACCACCCGGATGATGTGAATGTGACTGAAATCGAGGGAAGCCGGACGACTGTTTTTGAACTGCGCGTCGGACAAGGAGATTTAGGCAAGGTCATCGGCAAAGAAGGCCGGACCGCCAAATCTATCCGGACGCTTTTAGCAGCAACGGCGGCCCGGCAGGGGAAAAGAGCAGTACTTGAGATTCTTGAATAATACCGAGGTGACAACCGAAGAATTCATAACCGTAGGTCAGCTGGGACGTCCCCGCGGTACCGACGGCGAGATTTATGTGACGCCCCTGACCGATTTCCCGGAGAGATTTGAGAATATAGATGAGATATATGTTTCAAGCGGCGACAGCTGGAGCAAAATGAAAGTAGTCTCAACCAAGATGATTTCGGGCCGACCGGTGCTGCATTTCGAGAACATTAACAGCCCGGAAGAGGCCGCCCGACTGACCAATCGCTATTTGTCAGTGCCAAAAAGCGAGATTATGACGCCGCCCCAAAACAGCTTTTACATTTTTGATTTGGTCGGCTGCGAGGTGTTTGATGAATCAACTAATAAAAAGATTGGCGTGATATCCGATGTCGAGGAGTTCCCGGCCAACGATGTCTATACCATCAAGACCGACGACGGCAAAATATTCAGCCTGGCTGCCGTCAAGATGTATGTCAAGAAAGTTGAGATTGAGAATAAGAAAGTAATTATCAATTCAACGGGATTAATTGAAGCATAGAATATGAAATTTGAGATAATTACATTATTCCCGGATTATTTCAGCCAGTCGCTGAAACAATCGCTTTTGGGAAAAGCTGTAGACGAAGGCATCGTGCAGGTGGATCTGATTGATTTGCGCAATTTCGCGACTGACAAGCACCGCACGGTCGATGATACGCCGTTCGGCGGCGGCGGCGGAATGGTGATGAAAATCGAGCCGCTGGATAAGTGTCTTGAGTCTTTGGGATACGCTCACAAAGGCGAAAAAGAATCAACCAATAAAGAACGTATCGTACTGACATCAGCGGCGGGTGAACCGTTTAACCAGCCAATGGCAATCGAGTATTCGCTGTGTGAAAGAATTACCATCATCTGCGGGCATTATTTGGGTGTCGATGAAAGACTGCTGGAATTGTATGACATTGATGAAGTTTCAATCGGTGATTATGTATTAACCGGCGGTGAACCGGCGGCGGCGGTGATGGTCGATGCCGTAACCAGATTAATCCCCAAAGTGCTGGGGAATTTTGAGTCGGCGCTGGGAGATTCGTTTATGGACCAGATTACCGGCACACCTTGCTATACCCGCCCGGCGGTGTATAATGAATTGGAAGTCCCAGCGGAGTTGATGTCGGGAAATCATGAGGAGATTAAAAAATTCAGACGAAAAGAAGCCGTCAGGAAATGTATGAAAAACAGACCGGATTTGATAAATAAACTGGAATTAACGGAACAAGATATTGAACAACTGAAAAAGGTGAAATCTAGCCGATAGAAGTCGGATTGATGAGCTAGAAAGGCGACAATTATGAAAAGGGTAATGCAATTAGAACAGCGCTATATGAAAAAGAATATCCCGGCCTTCAAGGCCGGTGACACTCTAAAAGTGCACGTGAAGATTAAAGAAGGGGACAAAGAACGCATTCAGATGTTTCAAGGAATCGTCATGGGCCGCCGCGGCGGCGGCACCGGCGCCACCTTTACCGTGCGCAAAATGTCACAGGGCATCGGCGTTGAGAGGGTCTTCCCGCTGCACTCGCCCAATATTGAAAAAATCGAATGTGTTAAAGTCGGTTCGGTGCGCCGGGCCAAACTGAATTATCTCCGTGACCTGGCCGGCAAATCGGCCCGTATCAGGGAGAAGATGGTGGAAAGCGGCTTGATTACTGAAGAGTTTGTTCAAGAATCTCTGGATGCCGGCCGCACATCGGATGAGACCGCCAAAATAGACGCTAAAATCGCCGCGGAAGAAATTGCCGAGGCCAAAGAAGAAGCCAAAGCGGCAAAAGAATAATTGTGCGCGGCAGACGCCCTCGTCTGCCCGTCTGTGCTGTCGGGTGTCCCCACCCGACAGCTCTCGAAAGATTCAATTAGGTGTCAGGTGAGGACACCTGACACCACCTGATTTCGTTACTCTATTTTCCTACTGACAAAATCGTAAATGTCGTATTCCCGTATTTTCTTTGTTCTTTAATCTCAAAAAGCGAAAAATCAATCTTTTGGGTTTCTGATGTGTCGTGCTGACAGAGCATGATGCCGTTTTTTTCCAAGAGCGGATATTCTTTGAGGCATTGCAAAGTTTTTTCAATTAAACCCTGATACTGCGGCGGGGAGATCATTATAATGTTAAACTTGGATCCTCTTTTGTGCAAATCTGGAACGGCAGTGAACACATCCTGGCAAAGGCAGTTCAATTTGTCCGACACACCATATTTAGCGGCTTGTTGATTAATCGAATCCGCCAGTTTGAATTCATTTTCGACACCAACGGCATTGGCAGCGCCGCGCGAGACGGCTTCGAACAGATAACTCCCCGTGCCGCTATACAGATCCAGGTAGTTCGCATTCTCCAGATATGGCCACAAAAAGTCGAAAATTGCCCGCCGAATGCGAGTCAATGGTGGACGGGTCACACCAAGGTCTGGGGCGGTGATAGTGCGCCCTTTTAATTGTCCCGCAATAACTTGGAATTTGAAGTCGTCTTTTGACATCGTCTCTTTGACCCCTATTCAGGCCGATTTTGGCCCCGCGGGTCGATTAATACTAATCTATCAAGGCTAAATAGTCGATAATATAAATAGGCTCGGTGAGCCGATTTTAAGCTTGTTTTGAAACCGGTAAAACTCTTATAAAGAGGGTATGACTTTTAAAATGTCATCTGAAAACCCCAGTTCGAAGGCGCTGTTGGCCAATCTCGAAAAAACTCTCATTGAAAAAGGGTACAAATCAATCTGCGGCGTGGATGAAGTTGGCCGCGGACCATTGGCCGGGCCGGTAGTTGCGGCGGCGGTGATTATTCCAATAGGCATGGAAATCGATGGGCTCGATGACTCCAAAAAACTCACCGAAGCCAAACGCGATGAACTCTTCGAAGAAATCATTAATAGAGAAGTCCCCTGTGCCGTCGGTATTATCGATAATGAAGAAATTGACCGGATGAATATTCTGAAAGCGTCGCTGGTGGCCATGCGCAAAGCAGTTATTGAACTAAAAGCCACACCTGATATCGTACTGGTTGACGGCGAATATCCCATTCCCAATATAAGTATTCCGCAGTTATCGATTATCGACGGCGATGCCCTCTGCAAATCAATAGCGGCGGCATCGATTGTGGCCAAAGTCACCCGCGACCGCATTATGGACCATTTCCAAAAGATGTACCCGTCATTTAGTTTTTCACACCATAAAGGATACTCAACTGCGGCGCATCTTAAGGAATTGAAAATTCACGGCCCGTGTGATATCCACCGGAAATCTTTCCGGCCGGTGGCCGAGTTAGTAGCAGAGTTCAGCGCCTCACCCGTCAAGCAATATGCCCTCTTCTCGTAAGGGTCAAGCCAAAGAAGACAGAGTCAAGATTGGTCGCGGGTTCGAAGAACTCGCCGCTCAATTCTATTTGGACAGAGATTACAAAATTCTCCATCGCAACTACCATGCCGGACACAAAGAGATTGATTTAATCGTACAAAAAGATGAAGTAGTCGCTTTTGTGGAAGTGAAGGCCGCAAAGTCCAAATCGCTGGGTCATCCGGTGGAGCGCGTGACTAAAAAAAAGATTGCCAATCTCACCAAAGCCGCCCAGCAGTATCTGAATGAAAACAAAATCAACGATGCCGATTTGCGTTTTGACGTAGTAACTTTTCTGAATGGAAAAATTGAGCATTATCCTGCGGCGTTTGCGGCTGACGAAGAAAACTAGCGAAGTGTCAGTGCCGAATCAGTGACAGTAGTAGGTTTTACTTTCAGAAGCGAATCTTCTACAGCGGCCAGAGAATCCACGTAATAACTTACTAAAGTAGCATAGTGAATATATTTTTCAGGCGCCTTTTGATACTCCGCTAAATACTCGTTAATCTCGTCTTTAGAGATATCTTCCGCGGTTAAAAGCGAATCTCGGTACTGCCGGTATTTTTCCGGCTCATAGTTATATTTGGCGGCGGCAATCCAGCTGCGAGCAGTAATTTTGGCATATTTCTGGGCCAGTTTTTGTTCACGATAGAGAGTGAATTTATTCCACACAAAGTGGCCGGAAATGACGATTATTATGCCTAAAACGAAAAAAAGCCGCTTAATCCAAAGCAAAAGAGCGCCAACTTTCTATTGCCTACAGGTGTTTAATAGGATAAACTATACAATCCGCCTGCGGCGGACAAGAATATAGATGGTAGAGCTTAAATATCCCATACAGCGGCGCAAAAGCCGGGTCATTAAAATCGGGAAAGTCCTGATTGGCGGCGGGTTCCCCATTGCCATTCAGTCGATGACCACCGCCGATACGCGCGATGTTGAAGCGACAGTAACGCAGATAAATCAACTCTACGATGCCGGCTGTGATATTGTCCGCATTTCTGTTTTGAACCACGATGCCGGAGACAAACTGAAAGAAATCCGTCAGAGAGTCGATGCCGACCGGCCGCTGGTGGCAGACATTCATTTTCAGTACAAGTTGGCGTTGGATGCTATCGAAGCCGGTTTCACAAAAGTTCGCATAAACCCGGGAAATATCGGCGCCGAGTGGAAAGTACGCGAAGTTACCAAAGCCGCCAAGGCCGCCTATGTGCCGATTAGAATTGGCGTAAACTCCGGGTCGCTCCCCAAAGATTTACTCGAAAAATACGGGCACGATGACCCTCGGGCGTTTGCCGAATCTGCTATGCGGGAAGTGCGCATTTTAGAAGACATGGATTTTCAGAATATTGTCATATCGGTTAAATCCACAAATACGCAGACCGCTTTTTGGGCGTATCAAATGATTGCCCAGATGTGCGACTATCCCCTGCATGTGGGAATTACCGAAGCCGGCACGCTTGATACGGGCAGTATTAAATCGTCTGTTGGCATCGGCGCCATTTTGATGACCGGAATTGGCGACACGATTAGGGTCTCACTGGCCGCCGATCCGATTCACGAAGTAAAAGTCGCCAAGCAGATTTTGACATCGTGTGCACTGCGGCAGGATGGAATCGAAGTTATCGCCTGTCCGACTTGCGGGCGCTGTCAGATAGATATGATTCCGCTGGCCGAAGCTATCGAAAAGAAAACCCGCAATATCAAGTCCTCACTTAAAGTTGCCGTGATGGGCTGTGCAGTGAACGGCCCCGGCGAAGCGGCCGCGGCGGATGTCGGCATTGCCGGCGGCGACGGCCAGGCGCTTCTGATTAAAAAGGGGAAAATCGTCAAACGCTTTGACGAATCCATGCTCGAAACCGCCTTGCTTGATGAAATCGAAGCCATGACGGGCGAGAAGGTGGACCGTTAGAGATTCTGTGGGCGGCAGACGTCCTCATCTGCCGTCTGACTCGAAGAGTCAATGACTGGAACCCACATCAAAAGCGGCCTACTCGGACTAGGCGAATTTAGAACTATGTCAAGGTTTTCAATCCTCAAAGTTTTGCTCTATGCGACAGCTTTCTTTTTCATTATTACAGCACCGCAAGGCTGCTCTATGTTTAGAGGTGATAAAGTTGAAGAACTGCGGATCAGATTGCTTGAAGACCGGGTGACTTGGGATAAAAACGATGCTCTCATTCTCACTTTTGAAATAGGCCACACTTTTTCCAAGCCATCTAAGCTACCTCTATTAGCTAGTGCTTTCAAAATATCTCTTGTAGATTCTCCCTATGCTCCTCAAGAATATCTCGGTCGAGATGTCCTCTTCATAGGAAATTCACTAAATCAAACGAATTCCGATATCGATGTGCGGCCAGATGAGCTTGTCACAGTTATGGTCGAATATCAGTGTGTCGACCCAGATTTACTCATGAGAGACTCAGTTCTTGCTTTGTGTATTTATAATGCAGCCGGGAAACTGTCTAAAGAGAGTGGTCGCGCTTTAATAGGTGGTGCTGATCGCCTGCATAAAATAATTCCCATGGGGCCGTAGGCCGGGTCGCCCACCCGCCAACGGCGGGCTGTGGGATCAGTCAATTCTAATCAATTTCCCCACTATTTCAGTGTTATTTCTTCCACAGTCCCATTAAATATATGGCTATAATTCTGAACGAAAATAATCAAAGTTTGGAAAACTTCAAATCAGTTTTAGAAAGCTCAAAAATAAAGATGTTAAATATTATAAAACGAACCCAATTTCCTCGAACCTGTTCTCCCCCTTCCTCTTTAGGGAAGGGGGCCGGGGGGTTAGGTTACTCCTCCGGCTTTTTCGGCGCCACCATCACTGATTTTTCTCTCTCAATCGTCACCAGTCCCGGTTTGGCTTTGCGGGGTTTGCGGACATATTTGCGCTGGGTATAGGCGACTGAAACCAGAGTGTCATTTCGCGCTTTGCTGAACCAGGCGGCTATGCTTGCGGTTTCCTCGATTTCACGTTTGGACGGCTCAAAGGTCTTGTGCGGATATTTCAAAACCACATGCGAACCGGCGCATTGCTGGGTGTGAAACCAGAGCTCGTACGGTTTGGCGAACTCAAAAGTAGTGCGGTCATTGTCGGAACCGTCACGACCGACAAATATTTTAACACCGGACTTTAGTTCATATTCTTTGTACGGCAGACGCACGAATGCATCTGTTTTAGCGCCTTCTTTGGGTAAAAGTTCGGCAAGCTCTGTTTCAAAACGGTTGCGGGCGTTTTCATAATCGGTTTCGAGAGCTTTTTCAATTTCCCGCAGGTTTTCCAATTCCAGCTTTGAGATTTCAAGGCGCCTCTGCATTTGCTCTAAGCCCTCGCGGGCTTTTTGATATTTTTTGAAATATTTCTCGGCGTTTTCGGAAGGAGTTAGCGCTTGTTCTAGTTCAATAGTAATGTTTTTACCACCGGTGTAAACATCTTCAACCTTAATTTCTGCCATCCCTTTTTTGATGGATTGCATATTAATCTGAATCAGCTCGCCCAGCTTTTTGTACTCTTCAAAGTCCTGCGCCTTTTCCAGATCAGATTCAATATGAACAATGCGCTTCTCTGTTTTTTTGACTGCGCGCTTAACGGCTTCCACTATGGTCTTCTCCTCATCACTTTCTTCGATCGCAATCTGTCGCCGCTTGGTCAATTCCAGGACGGCCAGCGACAGCGTCTTAAACTTCTCCGGCTGGTGATCCACCGAAGAGAGCTTGAAAGGGTAAACCTCAATGCCGCCTTTGATTTGGTATAAATATCCGGTGTCGGCGTATTCGAATAGTTTTGTAATTTCGCCGACACTCTCCACTATTGCTTCGAAATCATCGTCTGTAAGTTCATCCGGATTTTCGATTCCAGAGCGTTTGAGAATTTCTCGTGCGAGCGTTTTATCCACTCCAAAAATACTTTTCTGTATTTTCAAAAAAGCGGGTTCATCTACTTTGTCTGTTAACTTCTTCTTGAGCAATCCGATTGAAAGTTCAAGAGGATTTAGAGAATCCGGAAGTTTAGGCGGTTCATACTTTACGGATTCAGTGCCACGCTTTCTAAGAGTGGCCAGAATATTGTGGTCAGAGTCGGTTAACCAGATATTTCCATTGGGTCCCATTGCTTCTAAGATTAATCTCTTATTAACTTTTTCTAATACAATCTCGAAAATTCTGTCAAACCCGATTTGGTTGACATCTTTGATAGTCGTACCGACAATCTCAAAAAATGGCCAGGGCTTTTCGCGTGTCTCAACTTTAATCTTTGATGCCGGGACTACGAATGTGCCAAACCCAGTTGGGTGAAAAAGAAAACCGAGTGCATTAGTGGACTTGTTATGCTTGACGAAAATAAAAGCGGCGCGTTCTTTCTTATAGAATTCGGTCGAGACAATTTCCCCGCCGACAATTTCTTTTCTTAGTTCATTGACTAATGAAAGAATGTGAAAGGCTGTTTGCATTATGAAGTGAATGGGGTGGCCCACCATTCATGGTGGGTTCCTGCCGAATTGAGATTGCCACGTCGTCCCGATGGAATCGGGACTCCTCGCAATGACTTGAACTGCGACATTTGCAAAGTACCGGATTATTTAACGTTCGGCTTGATCATGTCCTCGGGGCGGACTTTTTTGTCGAACTCTTCGGCAGTGAGATATCCGAGAGCGACCGCGGCTTCTTTAAGTGAAGAATCATCCTGATAGGCTTTCTTGGCAATTTGGGCGGCTTTGTCATAGCCGATAACGGGATTCAGCGCCGTGACGAGCATCAGCGAATTATCCAAAAGCTCTTTAATTCGTTTCTCGTTCGGTTCGATACCGATCACGCAGTGATCATTGAAACTTTCAGAGGCATCAGATAAAAGGCAAATGGACTGCAGAACATTGTGTATAATCATCGGCTTGAACACGTTCAGTTCAAAATTCCCCGAGGCCCCGCCGATGGTGACGGCCACATCGTTTCCCATCACTTGTGCGCAGACCATGGTCATGGCCTCGCTTTGAGTGGGGTTGACTTTGCCGGGCATGATGGATGAACCGGGTTCGTTGGCGGGAATGAAAATTTCTGCAAATCCGGCGCGCGGCCCCGACGCCATCCAGCGAATGTCGTTGGCAATTTTCATGAGCGATGCCGCAATAGTTTTAAGCACGCCGGAAAGCTCGACCATGACATCGTGGCCGGCCAAGGCTTCGAATTTGTTAGGTGCGGTAATAAATGGCTTGCCGGTCAGTTTGGCGATTTTCTCGGCGGCTTTTTTGGCAAACTCGGGATGAGTGTTGATACCGGTGCCTACAGCCGTTCCGCCAAGAGCCAAAGGATACAGCCGCTTCAATGAGTCGCTGACTCTATCAAGGCCGCTGGAGAGCATGGCAGCATAGCCGGAGAACTCCTGGCCTAATGTCAACGGAGTGGCATCCATCAAATGAGTGCGGCCGACTTTGATAATCTTACTAAACTCTTTGGATTTTTTATCGAGAGTATCGCGAAGTTTCGTGATTGTGGGAATGAGTCGGCGGTGGATTTCCTCGACTGCCGCAATGTGCATGGCAGTTGGAAAAACATCATTGGATGACTGTGATTTGTTGACATCATCATTGGGATGAATCGGGGACTTACTCCCCATTTTGCCGCCGGAGAGCTCGATAGCGCGGTTGGCGATTACTTCGTTGGCGTTCATATTGGTTTGGGTGCCGGAGCCGGTCTGCCAGATCACGAGCGGGAAATGGTCGTTCAGTTTGCTGCCCGCGACTTCATCCGCGGCTTTGACAATTAAATCTGCTTTCTCTTGGGTAAGAAGATTCAGTTCCTGATTCACTTGCGCCGACGCTTTCTTGATAATGCCGAGTGCACGGACCAGTTCTTTGGGCATGCGTTCGCCGCCGATTTTGAAATTCTCAAGTGATCGAGCAGTCTGCGCCCCATAGTATTTATCAGCGGGAACGTTTATTTTCCCCATCGAATCTTCTTCAACGCGAAAGGACATAATATCTCCAACTGCTATTTCTCATTCTCCACCACCTGCGCCAGGATTTTTGAAAACGGCACCGAGCCGTCGCCGCTATCTTTCATCTGCGGAAACAATAATACATCGCGGATAGTGTGCTGGTTGGTCAAAATCATTACCAGTCGGTCGATACCAAAACCAAGTCCCGCAGTCGGGGGCATGCCGTAACCCAGGGCAGTGATAAAGTCGTCATCGAGCGGCTGCGCCTCTTTGTCGCCGGCTTCGAGAGATTTCCCCTGTTCCACAAATCTCTGCAACTGGTCAACCGGGTCATTTAATTCACTGAAAGCATTGCCTGTTTCGAGTCCGGCGATAAAGAGTTCAAATCTTTCTGTTAAGCGAGGATCTTCACGATGTTTTTTAGCCAATGGTGAAATTTCCACCGGAAAGTCGGCCACGAATGTCGGCTGAATCAGCGATGGTTCAACTTTAGCCACCCAGATGGCTTCGATTACTTTACCGCGATTGATGAAGCCTTCTTCCTCAACCCCCAGCTTTTTGGCCGCCTTTTTAGCATCCTCAAAAGACATGTCAGTCAAATCAATGCCGGTTTTTTCATTGATGGAGCCAATCATGGTCACCCACTTAAACGGCGGCTCAAAATCAACTTCATGCTTGTCGTAGGTAATTTTGTATTTGCCGTGGACTTTGAACACTGTCTGGCGCACGAGTTCTTCAAATAATTTGGCCATGTCTTTGTAGTCGGCGTAGGCCCAGTAAAGTTCAATCATTGAAAATTCGGGATTGTGCATGCGGCTTAGGCCCTCGTTGCGGAAATCCTTGCAGTACTCCCAGACTCTTTCAAAGCCGCCGACAATTAGACGCTTCAGATAAAGCTCATCGGCGATACGCAGATACATGGTGCGATCCAGCTTTTCGTGCCGGGTGATAAACGGCCGCGCCATGGCCCCGCCATAGAGAGGCTGTAATATCGGCGTTTCCACTTCAAGAAAGTCTTTTTCATTTAGGAAATCACGAATCAATTGTACTATTTTGGTCCGCATTCGGAAGACTTCGCGCACTTCCGGGTTGATTATCAAATCGGCGTAGCGGCGGCGGTAGCGCGTTTCCACATCCGTCAAACCGGCGTGTTTGTCCGGAAGCGGATGAAGGGATTTGCAGAGGATTTCATATTTGGAGACTTTGAGTGTCTTCTCGCCTGTTTTGGTAGTAAAAAGTGTACCTTCGCAGCCGACAATGTCTCCCAAATCCAATTCATCGAATCGGTTGAAATGTTCTTCACCGACATTATCGAGTTTCAGATAAATCTGAAGTTTCCCGCTGGAGTCGTGCAGATCAGCAAAGATTGATTTCCCCATCTTCCGTTTCAGCATGATGCGCCCGGCAATGCCCAAAGCGGCAGACTGCGCCGACATTTCATCAAACTTTTCCAGAATTTGTTTCACCGAATGCGAGCGTCTAAAATTGTAAGGATAGACATTCAGTCCCTGCTTTTGGAAATTGAGTACTTTGTCGCGCCGGATTTTCACTAAATCAGCCAACGGGAGATGAATTTCACTATGGAGTGATTCGGAGTTATGGGGTTGATCTTTACTATCTTTGGACATGCTATTTGTTCTTCTTCGATTTTACTTTTTGAGTGAAAAAATCAACGACATGCGGCGGCACCAGCTCGCTGACATCGCCGCCATTTCGAGCGACGTCTTTGACTAATGTTGATGAAAGATAGACCCAGGACAATGAAGGCATGAGGAATACCGTTTCGACCTCGCGGGCCAATTTTCGGTTCATCAGCGCCATTTGAAATTCAAATTCGAAATCGGTCAGGGCGCGAAGTCCCCGAATAATTGCCACGGCCTTTTCTTTCCTGGCTAGATCGGCCAAAAGTCCGTCAAATCCAATAATTTTTATATTACAGGCAAATTTGTTTTCTTTGACTGCCGCAGTAACCATTTTAAGGCGTTCATCGAAGTCAAACATCGGGGCTTTGGGTGCGCTAGTGGCCACGGCGACTACCAGTTCATCAAACAAATGGCAGGCCCTTTCCATCAAGGACAAATGCCCATTGGTGACCGGATCGAATGTGCCGGGGTATATGGCTCGTTTGGAGATAGTTTTTTTATCCATAAACAGTTTTTGCTCAAAGATTTACGCCGACCCGCCAAAGGCGGGTTTTTCCCAAAATATGAAAAGGAAATATCGCTGGCAAGTTTATTCGACCGTCAGGCCCAGTGAAACCAGAAAGTCGGCAATAGGGCGATTTGAATCAATTACTGGATTATCAGTTAACAGCCGGTCAAAGATGGGCTCTTCCAATTGCACGGTTAGTTTTGAGGCGATTGATTCATTTTGAATTTGAGTTAAAACACCGCCGGAGATGACCAGCCGGGACAGATCGACATGTATTCCTCGGCCGGCAAGTTCGTTTAGCTTGAAATTGATGATAGTTTTAAGCTCGGCTGCCATTTTGGAAAGTCCAGTTTCTGAATCGAATTCGAATTGAGCTCGATCAAAACTCGCGGTGGCAATGATGCTGTTTCCCAGGACAAAACAAAGCGCCACTCTCTCAATGGCGAAATCAGCCAGGCAAACCAGCCGCTCGGTGTCGTTAGAGCAGAATTGAAGGAACCCCCGGCCCAAAGCAATAGAGCGGGCTACGAAGCCGTCGGGCCGGATGATTCCGATTTCGTTGGCCTGAATGACACTCGCTATATTCTCTAATTTCCCTTTGCGGGCAACCAAAGCCAGAGCGTGAGAACCGTCGCCGGTGGCAATTGCGTCGCAACAAAAGTCGGCGGGATCATCCAGAAGGGCGTGCTGTAACTCGAAGCGAATAATTTTGTCAATGCTATTAGAGTGCGATTGAGATATGTTGACATTCTTCAAGATGACGTCGGCATCGGAAACCGACAGCACCACCGAACTATTATCTGAAAGAAGCGAGCGAGTCAAATCACCTCTGGCAATTTTGGATAAGGCCTGGACTTTGACATTTGAATCAAGTCGTTCGACTTGGGCGGCCAGATAATTTGAGCCGACAATGTCTATTCCGGTTCTGATACTGGCGTAGTCGACCATTTTTGGATTTTCAGATAAGGTTTGAGTCTTTCATACATTCTGGGGCCGATGCCATTAACATTAATTATATCCACTTCCTTTTCGAAGCGATTAAGTTGCCGGTACTCCACAATTTTGTCAGCCAGAGTCTTCCCTATTCCAGGTAGCAACTCCAAAGAATCAGCCGGGGCGGTGTTGGGGTCAAGAACAAAAATACCGGTAAATACGGGCTCGTTCTCCCCTATGAAAACTTGAAGATTGGGTGAATCGACTGTGGGAACGGTGAACGAGCGCACAAACAGGTACCCGCCCATTATCAAGGCGGTGACAGTCAGAACTGCCAGAAACTTAATCTGCTTAGGCGTAAAATCAAAAAAACGGTTCATATTAATTCAGGGTTATCATTTTAGAAAAAATACGGGAAAACTTCAGATATGGCAACAGATTGTGATATGTTTGGCGACTTTACAGCCAGGCTGAAGCAGAGAGAAAGGGCTTATTGACCGGTGTCTTCGGCGTCATGCACGGTGCCGGAGACTCGATTAAGTACTTTTATGCGAGTCAGACCGGGGTCGGCTTCCATTCCCCAGCCGGTGATGACATCATCTTTTTTGGTGATACGCACAAAGGCGTCGGTCTCAATTTTGTCCTTATTGGTATTCCAATAAAGGTAGTCGGTCTCCAATCGGGAGTTGTCGGCCGTTACCACCACCACGTTCCCGTAAACGTAGAGTTGATTGCTTATCTCTCGAATAATACCTGAATCACCCACCAGTTTAGTTGTGACCTGGCCGGAAGAATCAAAGAAATCCATATCCAGAGAGTAGGCCATAGTGGAATCCTTCGACTCGAATTTCAAAAGGCGCTCGGCATGAATTTCTGTAGTAACTTTATCCTTTTCATAGAGATATATGGTAGCGCCGCGGAGCTCCGAATCCGGTAAAAGTTGGGAGCGGTCGGTCGAGTCGGTGTCAGAGGAGACTTTTTCTCTGCTGGAACAGCCCGCCAAAAGTAACCAGAGCGCCGCCAAAAGAGCTATTTTGAAACTTAGTATGTTAATCATTTTCAACTCATCCCCCTCTAAACGGGCGGACAATGTCGACAATTTGAGGTATTTGTCAAGCCCGATTTTCTCACGGCCGGCTCTTCCAGTGATTATGCATCCATATCCATTGATCAGGGTATTGTTTGATTAACTGTTCAAGCGCATGGCTGCAAGATTGAGTAATTGCATAAATGTCATTCCGGGCGTCGCCGGTATTATTTATCGGAATTTCGGGCCTAATTATGACCTTGTACCGATTCCCCGAAGTCCTAACGCAGGCCATCGGAATCAAAGCTGAACCCAGTCTAAGAGCTATAATCGATTGCCCGACAGGCACTTTGCTTAGTCTATTGAATATTGGAACGAAATCTCCCTTGACCCGACTGGAATCGGTATCTATAAGAACGCCAATGGCTCCCCCGGATTTGAGCCAGCGCACGACCCCCAACGGATATTCGGAGGCATAAAAGTTGGTTATTCCCAGTTTCGTGCGATTTTGAATCAACAATTCGTTTAACCTATTGTTTGCCAATGGCCTGCTTATAACACCAACATTATACCCCAATCTGGCCAAAAAAATAGCCAAAAGTTCAAAACTCCCCAGATGGGCTGTTACCCCAAAAACCCCTTTCCCTCTTTTATAGGCGTTGTCAAAATGCTCCAGTCCTTCAACCAGGGTGGACTGGGGTATGTCTTTTTCATAATTCTCTTCCAGCCTGACAAAATCAGCCAGGTTTTTTCCACTATTGATAAAAAATCTTTGCCCGATATTCACTTTTTCTTCCGGTGACATGGTGCCGTCATAACAAATGCTCAAATGGCGGAAAATTAATCTTTGGTCATTGGTGATGATTTTCCAAGCGGCCAGTCCCACCCAGCCACCGAGAAAAACGGCCAGCTTTCGAGGAATAATGTTAAAGAAACGACAGAAAAATCTCGCCGTCCAATAAACCAAAGTCCGCCTGATTTTTTGAGTCAGCCTCATGATACGTATCTCAATTCGTTCAGAATAAAACTATTTTATGTAAAGAGCGAGCGCAATTAGACGAGCTTGGATTTGAGAATGTCGTGAAGGTGCAGAATTCCGGCCAGTCGTCCCTGATCATCAACTGTCGGTAACTGGGTAATTGAGTATTCTTCCATTAAAGCCAAAGCAGCGTCGAGCACTGCCGATTCTGAAATGGTTTTGGGATTTTTAATCATAACAGCTTCAGCTTTGAGTTTGAAAAAATCCTGGTGGTCCTCGGCCAGGCGCCGAAAATCACCATCGGTAAAAATCCCTGCAACTCTGCCTCCTTTACCCTTCATAACCACGCACCCCAGCCGTTTGGATGTCATTTGCAAAATCATTTCTTTCATTGGAGCTTTGCCAACAACAATAGGGATGTCAGCTCCGGTGTGATGCACTTCCGAAACTAGTTTTAAAAGTCTTCGCCCCAAAAATCCACCCGGATGGAGTGCGGCAAAATCTTCGGTGGAAAAGTTGCGCGCTTTCAAGAGAACCATAGCCAAAGCATCTCCCATCACTAAGGCCGCCGTAGAGGATGATGTCGGCACGAGATTATTAGGGCAGGCTTCTTTAGCCACGGAACAATCTATGGCAATATCGGCCCGACGATAAAGTTCGGAATCAACTGTGCCGCACAGTACGATGATAGGCAGGTGCAGTCTTTTAGCGGTTGCTACAAGCAGTTCAGATTCGCCCATTTGTCCGGATTTTGAAATAATAAACAATATGTCATCAGGTGTGATGACACCCAAATCGCCGTGCAGGGCTTCGGCAGGATGGAGGAAAAACGAGGGAATGCCGGTGGAGTTAAAGGTAGCTGCGATTTTCTGTCCAATGAGGCCGGATTTCCCCATGCCGGCCACGATAACTCGCCCTTTGCATTTCAGGATTGTCTCCACGGCTTTGGTGAAGTTTTCATCGATACGCTCGCACAGCGCCGATACGGATTCCGCCTCGATGCGGATAACTTCCTTGGCCTGTTTTATAAAATCTTTCATTTCAAGAAACTCTTGGGATCTTTTCCCACTGCTTCAAAGTAATATTCGAGGAGTTCGCGCACAGCGCCTTTTCCGCCGGCTTGGGAAGTCACAAAATCGGCCGCATCGACCAGTTCGTACGAGGAATCGGCGACGGCAATGCCAATCCCGGCTTTACGCACGAGATTAATATCAAGTATTTCATTACCAACAAAAGCAATATCTTTGTAATCCAAACCTAGTTGCTGAAGCAGCGGCTGAATCACCAGCGCTTTGTCTTTCATTTCCTGAAGGACATATTTCACGCCAAGGTCTTTCATGCGGGTAACTGTGGCTCCTGACGGACGGCTGGAAACTATGGCAATCTCCAACCCGGCGCGCATAGCCAGGACCATAAAGAGGCCGTCGGAGATATTAAACTTTTTCATTTCTAAACCGTCGGCGCCGAAATAAATGCTGTCATCGGTCAAGACGCCGTCCACATCGAGCGCGAGTAGTTTTAAATCGCGAAGTCTTTCTTTCAATTGAGGTACGGATAATCTTGGCATAAGGTCTAGCTGTAAACCGCCTCTCTGATTTTCAGAACCGATTCGATTAGTTCAGGCATTTTATTAAGTGGCAGCATGGCGCCGGCATCGGATAAAGCATCATTCGGATTCGGATGTGTTTCAACAAAAATGCCGTTGACACCAATGGCTGTGGCAGCTGTCGCCATCGGGATTGTGTACTCTGGCTGACCACTTGAGGTTGTGCCACTGGCGCCAGGCAACTGCAGGGAATGAGTAGCATCGAACGCAACCGGCAAGCCGGTTTTTTTCAGAATCAAAAGTGAGCGGAAATCCACCACCAGATTACGGTAGCCGAAAGTTGTGCCGCGTTCGGTCAGCATTACTTTTGTCGTGCCTGCTTTTTCAGCTAACTGCTGCATATCTTCGGGTGCGAGGAATTGGCCTTTCTTAATATTAATCCATTTGCCAGTGCTGGCGGCTTTCTGAATAAGTGCGGTCTGGCGGCATAAAAATGCCGGAATCTGGAGTACATCGGCAACTTCGGCGGCAGAATCGACTTCGATAGTTTCGTGAACATCAGTCAAAACTGCCAGGCCAAATTCCTTCTTCACTTTTGCCAGAATTTTCAATCCTTTTTCTATGCCGGGGCCGGCATACGATTTACCTGACAAACGATTCGCTTTGCTGTAAGATGATTTGAAGATATAAGGCAGGCTGCGCCTGTCGCAAAGTTTTGAGACTTTTTCAGCCACTGCAAGGCAGAGTTTTTCAGATTCAATCACACAGGGGCCGGCGATTAGAAAAAACTCTCCTCGTTCAATTTGTTTGAGGGTATCGCTTGGCATTGGAAAGAATATAGTCTAAGTCACTTTTAAAAGCAGGGATTATTGAAGGGCCGCTTAACGGGTGACCAACCTATAGTGCCAGACCACGCGGTCACCGGGGCCGATTTTCCGGTTATTGGCGGCCACTTTTCCCATGGTATCGTTCACCGCATAGACCCAGAAATAGTCATTCCCTTGATCAACCGTATTGATGGCGAATACAAAGTAATCAGAGCCATACTTTTCATATTCCACCGGATAGTGTTTAACTGTCAGATCAAAGACAGTGGTTGAATCCTCGGCAGCCATACCGTAAAAGATGCTGTCCCGCTCGCTGGCAGTGGCCGGGCGGGGGATGTTTGATTGGGCGCGGTCGCTGGATTGATCTTTTGAATCGGTACCGCACCCAGGCAAGGCAAGCAGAAGTAAAATTGTAAGAGCGAGAATTGAAACGATCCGTGGCTTTGTTTTTGTCATATGTGTCATCAAGCATAATTTAACAAACGGAATCATGAAAAAACAAGTGAGCCAACCTGGCAATAGTTGGTCAGTGACGTCCAGGCAGATTTTTTTAAGTTGCATGCCCGACTTATTATCAGATAGGTTGGGTTGTTACAGGGAAGCAAAATCGCTTATGAATTACGGGAAAATAGTTGAAGATTCGTTTTCGTTTGCCTGGCGCTATAAATCGCTCTGGATATTCGGACTTTTTGCGGGCAGCGGCAGTAATTTCAATTTCGACTTCGGCACCAGCGAACTTGACCAATCCGATTTTATGCAATACGATTCCTGGGAACCTCTTTGGGAACTAATTCTTCCCATTTTAGCAGCGATAATTGTCATTGCGCTCATTATGTTTGTGCTGCACCTGATATGTTCACCGGCATTGGTGGATGGTATTAACAAAATCGCCCGAGGCGGTACCTATCGTTTTTCAGATTCTTATTCGCGGGGCATTGACTTTTTCTTTCGAAAATTGGGCTTAACGCTGATTTTCGTTGCAGCCGTGATTGGCGTAATACTACTGGCCATTTTGCCGATTGTCGCCTTGCATTTGTTCGGATTGCTATTGCTTTTCCCCATATTCGTTATCGGACTATTCCTTGCGATAACTATTTATTCGCTGGCTGAACGCGCCATGGTCGTACGGGATACATCGATAGGCAATGCCATTGATGAGGCCTATGTGTTGATGAAACAGAATTTCCTAAAGTGCGTAATTGTGGCTTTGATTTTTATGGGGTTGAGCTTCGGGGTGGCTTTTTTATTTCTGATGCTCGCGGCGATGCTCTATTTCCCGGTTAATATGATTGTGCATGCCATGAGCGAGAATCGGACAATTGTGTTTGTGTTAGGAGTAATACTGGGGCTACCTATTACTTTCGTAGTTGGTGGGTTTATAGGGACATTTTTTCACAGCCTATACACTCTCTTTTATTTCGGGCTGGTCGATTCGGCATCACCGTACGCGGCTGTCAGAACGGTCCCGGCGGCGGCAGCGCCGCCCCCTCAATAAATTATCTTGTCAGCCGTATTCTGACACGATTACATTTCAGTTATGAATAAAACAGCGATAATCTTTCTAGTTCTTCTTTTATCGGGTACGGCCATTCCGCAGCAGACCAATTACACCCTTTTCAAATACCGAAGTTTTATTCCGGCAGTAACCATTAATGACCGCTCGGTCCCGCTTCAGACAGCGGTTTATCCCGACCTGTACAAATCCCGTTCGGCTGAAGCAGACATGAAATGGGTGGCCGAAAGCGACTCCATGGTTGCGGCATTTTGGAACCGAAAAGGAGACACGGTGCTTCATATATTGACCGAACTGGCCGGAATTGAATGGCGTGAGGCGGAGTTTGAGTTATATCTAGTGCGGCATTTTCCCACAATCGGTTCGCCCGATCCGTTAATCATTCCCATCGGAGGAATCGGGCCAAAAGGGTTACTCGAAGAAGTTCCGCAGGATAATCGTTTAATATTGGGTTTAGTGTTTCAGTTGGCGCGGCGACTTTTGGAACAGACTGGGCGTTCCGATGAGCCAACTGCTTTTGCCCTGGCAGGGCATCCACTGATGCGGCAGACACCTCTGCGGCGGGACAATATGGCGATGCTATTGGCTTTGGTTACTTGTCAGAACATGTTGGGGTATGATAAAGCCAACGAAGCTTTTGAATCGGAATTCTGGGACAGGCATTTTCCATCAAAGCAGATTTTTAAGAATTATTTGATGAAAAAATGGGTACTATCCCCTGAAAAAACTCTGGCAGGCAAAATACTGGCCGAGCCGCGCAACTCTGATCTGGTCGAAGCCACCCGCCCGCCCCGCCCGATCCGGCCGCCGGCAGGAGACGGACAACCGGTTACGCAAATTGCCGGGATTTCTCCGACCGGGAAGCTGGGATTTACCGTGCGCTATGAAACCAGCAGTGCACTTGTGATTGATACTATCGATACGTATCGGTTGGCGTATGCCAATGGCCTTCGCGGCGGCGACCAGATAAAACGGGTCGAAGGACAGATGGTGCGCACGTTTAGAGATTTGGTGGAAAAACTCTTGAACGGTCTTGAAAGAGGCGGCGCCGAAGTGGAATTTGTCCGTGACAATAGAGTGCAGATGCTCACATTCCAGCAGTTAGTCTTGCCGTCTCGAGAAGAAGAGCAGTATTATTTCGATGAGTCGGAAGTTAATTAATGCGCGGCAGACGCACTCGTTTGCTCCTTGACTTAACAAAGTCGAAACCATAGGGGTTTCGACCCACTCTCACCAACTCCGGTACTCGTACCCCTCTGATATAATCACATTTACTTCCACCACATTCCCTTGATTGGCGTAGGCAGTGACCAGCGAGTGAAGTGTGGCGGTGTCACCGGAGTAGGTGTAGACATAGGGAATACGAAAAGTGGTGCCAATTGACGGACCAAGCTCCAGGATAGAATCAGGATTGCCGCTGCCATCGAAATAAAAGTAACCGTAACTTCCGGTAGATAATGTTTCCGGTGCTGCACCAATACTTACCAGTGAATCAAAGAATGAGTTAGCGCTGTCAAGCGCTCCCGCCAGATTGTAGCCCACCTGTCCCCAAATTGTATTGGACGGTACGCGGCGCAAAAGAGGACGAAGAAAGTTAGTCCAGGTGCTGTCGCCGCCGATGATTTCGATGGTGGAATCCGTGACAATCAATTGCGCCGAGGCCACCACGCTATTGACAGTTACCGGGAGCTGATAAGTGCCATTAGCCACTGCTCCCAGATTTACGATAGCAAAAGCTTTGGAATTACCGGGGATACAAATCGACGGACGGGATATCTCGGTGAAGGTTAAGTCAACGGTGTCGGTAGAAATATTCACCACGAAATCGATGCGATAATTGGCGCAAGAGTAATTGGAATCAGTTAAACAGCGAAATTCGAAAGAAATTGAACCGGCATCGAGCTTTTCAATTGAAGTCAGATTAATGGCTGAATTGATGTTCTGTTTTATTGGCCCGACAATGACTTCTTCAGAATTGTTGCAACCCAGGGCATGTAAGAGCCAAAGAAAGAGGCCCAGTATTAATAATGCTGTCTGCTTCATCTTTATAACGCTGTCAAGTGAGGACACTTGACAGCACAGTAATCTAAAATAGCTTGAGACAATGGTGATTACAAGCAGAGCTTTGGCGAAACTGTGCCGATTTTATATCGTACAATCGAAAGAAATAGCCGTTGAGAGTTATGCCTCCAATTGCTATTATAAATGCTGATAACTGCGATGTTGCTCAAAATTACGAATCATCATTGACCTAAAAAAGGATTACCAAAATGTCCAAAAGATTCACGACAGTAGTTAGCGCATTCTCACTGGCAATCATGCTGACGGCTTCGGCGTTCGGCACAGCCGCACTTGATGACTTAACGCAAAATCAAAAAATCGCTTCGTTTGAGACTGAAGCGGTCTATTTAAATCAAAACGGCAAACGAATCGGCGCCCGTTTTCGTCATGTGCCGAGCAGATTTGTGTTGGATGTGCTGCGCATTCAGTCTCTGCCGCAGGCGTTTGTCTGGGTCAACACTCCTCCCCCCACCGACCAAGGTGAACCGCACACACTGGAGCATCTCCTTTTGGGCAAAGGGACCAAAGGGCGCTATGTGGCCAGTCTCGAAGATATGTGTCTGGGACAGAGTTCCGCCTATACCGAACAAACCCGCACGTGCTATCATTACAACACCGCCGCCGGACCTGAAACGTTTTTTGAACTGTTTGAAGCCAAACTCGATGCCATGATTCATCCCAATTATTCGGACGAAGAAATCCGCCGCGAAGTCTGCAATATGGGGATTACGGTCAATTCCGATGACGGCAGCAAGTATCTGGAAGAAAAAGGGACTGTGTACAACGAAATGGTCAGATCCTTCGAAAGTCCCTGGGGAAATATGTATTACAAATTGCTCAAAAAAGTTTATGGAAATGAACATCCGTTGTCTTACGAATCCGGCGGGCTCCCCGATGCCATCCGCACCATGCAGCCGATGGACATTCGTAATTTTCAACAGGCTCATTACCACATCAACAATATGGGCGCAGTAGTCTCTATCGGTGATGAAATTGAACTCGAGGAATGTTTGATACAACTGTCAAAAGTACTGGAAATGATCGAACCAGATTCGAAGCCCACAATTGACCCGGCCGCTTTTTCGGCGAGCCTCCCTGCGACCTCCCCGACCAATATCGGGTCAATTGAAGTAGCCGGATTTCCCAGTCAAAATGAAAATGATCCCGGGCTTTTGCTTTTAGCCTGGCCGGCGGAAAGAACTCTGATTCCGGGAGAGCTTCAATTGTTTGATTTGTTTGTAGGCAACTTGTCTTCCGGTCAGACTTCAAATCTGTATAAGAGATTTATAGATTCTCAAACTCGCCTTCTGGATATCGGCGCCAGTTCGACATTTGGCTGGTTTAACGATGACAACGGCCATGCGCTCTTTATCGGTTTTGATAATGTCAGCCCGGCCGCAACTACGGAGAAGATGATTGATTCAGTGCGGGCGCTGGTATTAAGCGAAATCAGGTTAATTGCCGACGCACCGGATAATTCCGATGCCCTCAATGAATTCAATGAACGCGTGCGCAGCCGGGTAATCGAACGCGCCCGCGACATCAAACAGTTTTTGAATTCACCGCCGCGTTTTGGTTATCGCGGCAGTGGTTCACGCTGGATTGATCATTTGCAGGTTCTCAATAAAGTCGGAGGGTTTGAACGCCAATTAACTTTGCAGAATGAGTTAAAGTTTGTCGAAAATCTTCTGGATTCCAAAAAGAATTTCTGGAAGGAATACGTCGCCAAATGGAAACTGCTGGATTCCAAACCCTTCGGCATGGCCGCCCGACCCGACCCAGAGCTTCTGACTTCAAGTGAACAAGCCCGCCAGCAGAGAATTGACCAATTCGTAGCCAATCTGCGGGACCAATTCAAAGTTGAGAATAGGGAGCTGGCGATAGACGCTTACGAAAGAGATTGCGACAAGAATACCGAAATAATTGACGCCGAAGCGGCCACCATTAAGATGCCTTCATTTATAGATAATCCGCCATTAACGCAGGATGACCAGCTTAAGTACACTGTGGAAAATCTTCCGGGCGGCGGGCCGTGCGTTTTTTCACAATTCGATAATATTACCAGCACCACGACCGGGTTAGCTTTCAATCTGTATGCCATTCCGGAATCCTTATTGGTCTATGTACCGGCGCTTCCTTTAGTCTTGACGGAGATCGGCGTGATTCGCAACGGCCAGCCGGTCTCTTATGATGAGATGAGCGAAATGATTCGAAGAGAAATTCTGGAGCTCAACGCCTATTTCAGCACCAATTATCGCACCGAGAGGGTTGAGCTGACGGTGCGTGCCGCCGGAAGTGACCGGAACGAGTCGGAAAAATCACTGACTTGGCTAAATGATGCGCTGTTTTCACCGGATTTGAGAGTTGAAAATTTGCCGAGAATTAGAGATGCGGTGGATTTGAATCTGAAGTGGCTGCGCGACCGTATGCGCAATGCCGAAGAATCCTGGGTGGACGAACCGACCAATGCTTATTGGCGTCAGCATAATCCGCTCTTGTTAAGCGCCGGATGTTTTTTGACCAAAACACACTCTATGCACCGTCTGCGCTGGTTGCTCAAAGATGCCGGAACGGAAAGTGACGTGGCCTTCTTTGAGAAGTTTATGTCGTTATTGGCTGATGAATTCAAAAAACTTGACCGAAAAGGTGTTGAGGCGCTTTTAGATGATCTAGACGCCGCCGATAAGAATTTCGACCCGGCTTCACCATTAACAACTATGCTGAACTCGGCGCCGGCAACAGCGAAGACGCTTTTAATTGATGCTATCAAAGATTTGCAATTGTCACTATCTGAAATTCCCGATAACAGTCTTTCAGCCGATTTATCATACCTCTGCAAAGAAATCACGAATGATTTGAAAGTTAAACCCGCCGATGCACTGGCCTCGCTTAGTAAAGTATTGGATTTGTTAAGACATCAGGACAATGTGCGGGCGTTTATTATCTCCAGTAATACCGATCAAGAGGTACTGATGCCGTTGGTGAACGCTATGGTGCAAAAATTGACTGCGTCAGAGTCACCGAAACAGCAATATGTTGATTCGCCGCTGGTGGCGCATCGACTTAGACAGCGTCACCCCTCATCAGAAAAACCAATCTTGGTCGCGCTGGTGAATGAAAATACGCGCTCTGGCGTACATCTAAATACCGCCAACTGTGCGTCGTTTGAAGATTCTAATCCCGAAACACTTTTGAAGTTTTTGTCGGCGCGATTATACGGTGGCGGAGGCGCGCACTCCATGTTTATGAAAACCTGGGGCGCCGGACTGGCTTATTCCAATGGCCTGCGCAGTAACGAAAATACCGGCAGATTGATTTATTATGCCGAGCGCTGTCCCGATCTGGCGCAAACGATGCAGTTTGTGGTGGACCAGCTCAAGAATGCGCCTTATGACACCTCGCTGGCCGATTACGCCGTATCGCAGGCGTTTGCCTCGATTCGCAGCGGCTCGACGTATGAATCTCGAGGCGAAGATATGGCCGAAGATTTGGCCGATATGCTGACTCCCGATGTCGTCCGCAGTTTCAGAACCGGTATTATGAAACTTCGAAGTAAGCCCGGACTTTATGATGAACTTCATAAAAGAATGGTGAGCACTTATGGTGAAGTGCTGCCGGCATACGGCCCATCATGCAAAGAATCAGTCGAAAAGTCCGACGCCATTTATTTTGTCATTGGACCGGAGAAGCAGCTTTCTACTTACGAAGAATATCTCAAAAGTGTTGAAGGGGACGTGACACTGGAGCGCATTTATCCCCGAGATTTCTGGATAATTTCGAATTGACCGAATTAGAATAGCTTTTTTATATAACCCGCGCCAAGGACAACCATGCTCCGCCGTCCTTTTACAATTCTATTTTCCCTTTTGGCTGCGCTCTACCCGCAATCTGTTCAGTCCAACACTTACAACTGGCTTCCCAGTCCCGATTCATTGAATACCATCATTCAATTGGTAAAAGTACCTGATGACTATGATCGCATTGTAGTCGAGAAAGGGAGTTTCGCCAATTGGCTAAGGCATCTCCCCTTAAAAAAGGAACAGGACAAGATTTATCAATACGACGGTAATCCGGTCACCACTCACAACGCCAATTACGCGGTTGTTGAAATTGACATTGGTGACAGTGATCTCCTGCAGTGCGCCGATGCGATTATCCGTCTGCGCGCCGAATTTTTGTTTTCGAAGGAACTTCATAATAGCATTTCATTTACGTTTACCAGTGGAGACACTGCGGATTACAAGAAGTGGCGCGACGGTTATCGTCCCAGAGTCAAAGAGAACAGAGTCGAATGGCTCAAAATGAACGCTGTCGATTCATCCTATAGCAGCTTTCGAGAATACCTCGATTCGGTTTTTATGTACGCGGGGACTCATTCAATGTCAAGAGAATTGAAAAAGGTGAATAGTGTGGACAGTGTCCAAATCGGCGATGCGTTTGTGCTGGGCGGATTTCCCGGACATGCCGTGCTTGTGGCTGATATGGCAGTAAACGCCGCCACCGGCCGGATACTCCTGCTATTGATTCAGGGCTTCACTCCGGCGCAAGATATTCATATAATTAAAAATGAATCCAGAAACGACGGGCTCCCCTGGTTTGAAATGCCACCCGGCACCACGCTTGAAATACTGCACTGGATTTTTTCCGAGGAGCATCTAAGGCGATTTTGACCAAATACGCCTAAAAAAGTGTCATGCTGTCAAGAGTCTTGGCCGACATCATAATGGTTGTTCATTTTGCCTGGATTTTATTTATGCTTTTGGGTTTTGTTTCGACTGTCCGGGCTTTTTGGCATCCCAAGTGTTTTGACCGCTGGCTCTTTCGAACAATTCATCTTCTTGGAATTTTATTCGTGGCCGCTTTGGAACTTCTCAATAAGTATTGTCCCTTGACAATTTGGGAGAATGCGCTTCGAGGCCACTATGTCCCGGACACCGATTATCCCGGCTCATTTATAATTGGACATCTGGAAGAGCTGATTTATCCCAATGTTTCCCCTTTAGTTGTCGTGATACCGACAATTTTCATAGCAGTATTCACGCTGACGGTATTTATTCTAAGACCGCCGTCTAAATTCAGGCGAAAACAGAATGTCTTACTTTAGAAAAATATTTGAACGAATCGACCCGGCCATTTCAGGCTGGATGAACAGGCACGGCCTGTTTCTATTAAGAATTGCATTGGCAATTATCTTCATTTGGTTCGGAGTCTTAAAAACGGTCGGAATGAGTCCGGCCGATGAACTGGTTCGGCGCACGGTCTATTGGTTTCCGCCGGACATTTTTATTCCGCTTTTGGGATATTGGGAAATTACGATTGGAGCCTGTTTGTTGTTCCGGCCGTTAATCAGGGTTGCGCTATTTCTTCTATTCTTGCAGATGCCGGGGACCATGCTGCCGCTGGTGCTGCTTCCCGAAGTTTGCTTTACCAGTATTCCTTTTGGTCTCACAATCGAAGGACAATACGTTATTAAGAACATAGTACTGATTGGCGCGGCAATTGTAATTGGAGGGACCGTGCGAATGAAGCAAGATCAAAAGCATCTGCTTTAGTCTCTTTGAAAAACTAATACCGGAAGATGGCTGCAGCCGTTTTTTGGCGGGGCATTTTCTTTAGCGGGAGAGGATACACGGTGCCGCTTTTGATAAGAGTGTGAACTGCGGCAAAATCCAACAAATCTTCATCACCTTCCTGCTGCGCTTCATGAATCTCCGCCTGGTGCGACTGCGAATTGAATTTCCCCCAGATTTGCACGTCGTTAGCCACGAATAACACATCGATACGTTTGGCAAATGCCGCCGGAACAATTTCAGAGGGCTCCATTGATACCAGCTTGCTGTTAGAGCCGTGAAGCTGTTTGAATCGTTCTAGGACTTTGGCTTGCTCTTCGAAGAAAATCGGAGTCACCAACTCCCAGGCTTTTTCGTGTAACTGTTGGGGTAATAAATCATCCGGATTTCCGGATACATGCCGGTCAATCAGATGCGGGTACTTGTTAGCTTCTCTATATATGGGAATTAGATAATCCACTCCTGCCAGCACCAATGGAGCTTTGCTGTCTTTGAAGTATTCTCTGATACCTTTGTCCATCTGCTGGAAGTAGCGCAGGAGTTCGTTCTTCACATTAGGCTCATTGGTGCCGCCGCCGAAGAAGATGGCGTCGCGTTTTCCCCCGTGACGCGGCGTGCCGGTAATATACTGAAGCTCCTTTTGATAGACATCAAATTTAAGCGACTCCGCCAAACTTTTGGGAACTCCGGACAATTCAACTTCGCTGGCGCCGTATTTGGAGCCCCGCATGAGGCGAATTTTCCCTTTGCTGAATGCCAGCAAATAGAATTGCCCGTCGCTGTTAAATAGCGGCAAGAGCGGCTTGACATGAAAACGATCTGAAACAACCGTTAATTCATTGAACTCCAGAGGCAGTCGATAACTGTAAAAATCATTCTGGGAACGAAATACCGCCAATCCGTGGCTTTGATATTTCCAGTATAAACCGTCATCGACAAAGGCCTTGACCGGTTTCATAAAATTTTCGACATCAGCCGGCCGCAAACCGTGTTCATGCAGCTTTTCTTCAGCCTTCCGCACCAAATTTTTGTAACGAATATGGTTTTGTTCGACTTCTTTGCCGGCTACAAATGTCGGCACATAGATCGAGAGGCAGACGCCATTGGTTTTTTCAATCAACGATCTGATATCTTTTATGTTTAAAGTATCCATAAGGGGCCAAAGATTCCTTAGCTACTGTCAATTTATGCGAGCATCAGGGTAACGTCAACCCTACGGTTTTCGCCGGGTGCGCATATAATGAGTACTTTGACCGTCAAAAAGTTCGGCGGCTTCCATAATGGTTTCCGATAATGTCGGATGTGGGTGAATGCTCAAATGCACATCGGAGGCCATTGCCGCCATTTCGATAGCCAGAACGCCCTCCGCGATTAACTCACCGGCACGCGGGCCGGCAATCCCCACACCCAGAATACGCCCGGTTTTGGGCTCAATGATGTGCTTGGTGAGTCCGTCGGTGCGGCCAAGCGTGATGGCCCTGCCGGAGGCTCGCCAGGGGAATTTGACTATTTCGACTTCTCGGTTGTTTTTCTTGGCATCCGTTTCCGTCAGTCCGCACCAGGCTATTTCAGGGTCGGTAAAGACAACTGCCGGAATTGCGGCCGGTTCAAAGACAGTTTTCTTGCCTAAAATAGCATCAACTGCAACTTTCCCCTCGTGCGAAGCTTTGTGTGCCAGCATCGGCTCGCCGACGACATCACCAATCGCGAATATGGAGGGGACTGATGTGCGGCGTTGTCCGTCTACTTTTATGAATCCTTTGTCGCTTATTTCAACTTTGGTATTCTCAAGACCGATATTCTTCGAATTTGGTTTGCGGCCGACAGATATCAGAACTTTATCGAAGATCTTTTCCTGGCTTTTGGCATCGCTTCCTTTGAGGCTCACCTTAATACTATTTTTTTGTTCAGCCAGCGAGACTACGGTAGTGTTAAGCAGAATTTCTGCAAAAAGTCCTTGAAGTCGTTTAGAAAGTTCATTTACTAAATCACGGTCAACTCCGGGTAAAAGGCCGTCCTTCATTTCGACGACGGTTACATTGGAGCCAAGAGTAGCATAGACAGTCCCCATTTCAAGGCCGATATAACCGCCGCCGATTACCAAAAGTGATTTGGGGATATCTTCGATTTCCAAAGCTGAAGTGGAATCCATCACACGCGGAGAATCAATGGACAGGCCGGGTACTTTGGCTGGTGATGAGCCGGTGGCAATAATTGCATTCTTGAATAACAGTTTGCTATTTTTTTTGCTTTCGTCTTCGACTTCAAGTGTACCGGCATCTAGAAATCTGGCAGTACCGCGAATGTAGTTTACTTTTCTTAACTTGGATAATTGCCCGGCTCCGCCGGTGAGTTTTTCGACCACTTCGTTTTTCCAATTACGCAATTTATCCAGATCAATTTTGGGCACGCCAAAATTGATGCCAAAGTCCTGCGCGTGTTTGGCTTCACTAATGACTTCGGCTACGTGCAGAAGGGCTTTGGAGGGAATACAACCGACATAAAGACATACTCCGCCGGGATTTTTTTCAGGCGCAATCAAGGTGACTTCCATGCCCTGATCGGCGGCATAAAAAGCAGCCGCATACCCGCCCGGTCCGGCGCCGATTACAGCAAGTTGAGCGGAATTATCTTTATCAGGCATGAGGTATGTTTTTCCTGAAAATCATTTATCGACGTAGAGCATGAGCGGCTGCTCCAGCGCTTCGGCTATCCAACGCAGGAAGCGCGCGGCGTCAGCGCCATCATTGGCGCGATGGTCGTATGACAGCGACAAGGGCAAAATCAAACGCGGCTCAAACTGGCCATTGATGAACACCGGCTGCATTGAAGCGCGGCTTACTCCCAATATGGCCACTTGCGGCCAAAGGACGATGGGTGTAAAATCAACGCCGCCGATTCCGCCCTGATTAGAGATCGTGAACGTGCCGCCTTCGAATTCTTCCGACCTAAGGCTTTTATCCCGGGCTCTTTTGGCGACATCGTCTAAGGATTTGGCTAAATCTACAATGCTTTTTTTGTCAATGTCACGCACCACCGGCACCAATAGCCCGCGCTCGGTGTCGACCGCTATGCCGATATGAATATAATTTCGGAAGATGATAACTTCGTTGGCGGGATCGATACTGGCGTTGAAGCGCGGGAATTCTTTGAGCGCCTGCGCTAATACTCGCATCAGAACCGCCGTGACGGTTAATTTAATGCCGCTTTTTTCGTTTTTCCGGTTGAAGTTTTTACGAAATTCTTCTAATTCAGTAATATCCGCTTTGTCAAACTGCGTTACGTGCGGCACTACCGACCAGGAACGGCTGACACTCTCGGAAATCAGCGCTCTGACGCGCGAAAGTTTTTCAGTTTTGATTTCGCCCCATTTGCTTAAATCAGGCAGAGGAAGCGCTCGTGGAGCTGTTACTGTCGGCTCACCGCCTCTTTGAAGTACAATTCTTTTGACGAAGGCTTTGACATCGTCTTCGGAAATACGTCCGCCCGGACCGGAGCCGGTGACTTTATTAATGTCAGCGCCCAACTCACGTGCTAATCTGCGCACAGTGGGCGATGCCGGTGCGGCGCTGCCTATCAATACCGGTTCAATTTCAACGCCTCCGAGTATAGGCTCCGGTTCGACAGTTTCTTTTTTGGGAACTGCGACTATTTTAGGAAGTTTAGCAACTTCTTTTGCCTTAGTTGGTTCTGGCGCCGGCTTTGAAACCTTGGGCTCTTCCTTGATAGGTTCTGCAGGCACTGCTTGCTTTTGTGGTTGGCTTGGTTCGGCGCTATCAGTTTCAATTTTTACAATAGCCTGACCGACCTTGATGGTATCACCCTTGCCTACTAATATTTTAACAACGCGTCCTTTTGACGGGGAAGGAATATCGACTACCGCTTTGTCGGTCTCAAATTCAATGAGCGGCGTATCAACATCGACCATTTGCCCTTCGGAAACGAGGATTTCAATGACATCCCCTTTTTCGATATTTTCGCCTATGTCAGGTATGATTACGTCTTTAATCATCTATTAATTTAAGTTAGTCAAAAAGAGGGTTCAGCTTTTCCGGTTTTATGTCCAATTCTTTGACGGCTTTGTTGACGACTGATTCGGCGATATCCCCTTTTTTGGCCAACTGCGACAAAGCCGCCAGTGTGATATAGCGCGCGTCTACTTCGAAAAAGTCTCGCAGAGCAGTGCGCGATTCACTTCGCCCGTAGCCGTCAGTGCCAAGAACATAGTGAGGGCCGGGAATCCACTGTGAAACCGAATGCGGCAGAGCCTTGAGATAATCGCTGGCCGAAATAAAAACTCCTTTTTCATTGGAGAGTGCTTCGGCGACGTAAGGCAGTTTTGGCTTCTGGTTGGGATTTAAAAAATTCCATCTCTGCGCATCGATGGCGTCATGATAGAGCTGTTTGTAACTGGTCACACTCCAGACGTCGGCGGAGACATCGTATTTTTCTTCGAGAATCTTTTGTGCTTTAATGGCTTCGTTGAGAATCGAGCCGCTTCCCAATAGATGTGCCTTGGCGTTGGATTGTTTTCCCGATCGACTGAATCTATAAATTCCCTTGATAATGCCGTCTTCAACGCCTGCCGGCATTGGGGGCATCGTGTAAAACTCGTTCATTACAGTCAAATAGTAAAAGATGTTTTCCTGTTTTTCAAACATTCGGTAAATGCCGTCTTTGATGATAGTCGCCAGTTCATAAGCGAAGGCCGGGTCATAGGCACGCAAGTTGGGAAGTGCATAGGCATAGATGTGGCTCTGGCCATCCTGATGCTGGAGACCTTCACCCGCCAGTGTAGTTCTGCCGGAAGTTCCGCCCAAGAGAAATCCCTTAACTTGCATATCTCCTGCGGCCCAGATTAAATCGCCAATGCGCTGAAATCCGAACATCGAATAAAAAATAAAAAATGGAATCATATTGATGCCGTGTGTGGCATAGGCGGTGCCCGCCGCTATAAATGATGACATTGAGCCGGCTTCGGTGATACCTTCCTCGAGAATCTGCCCGTCTTTGGCTTCGTTGTAGTAGAGCAACGTCTCTTTGTCGACCGGTTCATAGAGTTGACCGACATGCGAATAAATCCCCACTTTACGGAAAAGAGATTCCATGCCAAAGGTGCGGGCTTCATCGGGGACAATCGGAACAATGTATTTTCCCAGCTTCTTGTCCGAAAGGAGTTTTGACAAAAGATGGACAAACACCATCGTGGTGGCAACATCCCGGTCGCCGCTCCCTTTGTAGAATTCTCCGAACAAATCATCGCCGGGTGTTTTGATCGGCTCAAGTGTAACAATCCGTTTAGGAACATAGCCGCCCAGTTCTTTGCGGCGTTCGTGCAGATATTGCATCTCTTCGCTGTCATCAGGCGGCTTGTAAAATGGCGCATCAGCCACTTCTTTGTCAGAAATGGGAATGCCGAAACGAGTGCGGAATTCTCGAAGTTCCTGTTCGTTTAACTTTTTCTGCTGGTGGGTGACATTGCGACCTTCACCGGCTTCGCCCAGTCCATACCCTTTGATGGTCTTGGCTAAAATTACAGTGGGTTTTCCCTCGTGTTCGACTGCGGCTTTGTAAGCGGCGTAAACTTTTTCGGGGTCATGGCCGCCGCGATTCAGTTTCGCCAGTTGTTCATCAGAATAGTTTTTCACCATTTCTAAAAGACGCGGGTCGGTGCCAAAGAAATGCTGCCGGATATATTCGCCGCCTTCCACGGAGTATTTTTGATAGTCGCCGTCGAGCGCATCTTCCATTCGTTTTACTAGTAGTCCATCCTGGTCTTCAGCCAGAAGCGGGTCCCAGCCGTCACCCCAGACAACTTTAATCACATTCCATCCCGCCCCACGAAAAGCCGCCTCATATTCTTGAATAACTTTTCCGTTCCCGCGCACGGGGCCGTCAAGACGCTGCAAATTGCAATTGACTACAAAAATTAAGTTGTCCAGTTTTTCGCGCGAGGCGAGAGTGATGGCGCCGAGTGATTCCGGTTCGTCGAGCTCGCCGTCGCCGAGAAACGCCCAGACCTTAGGGCCGTAGGCATTTTTAAGTCCGCGGTCTTGCAGGTAGCGATTGAAACGGGCTTGATAGATGGCCATTATCGGAGAGAGACCCATTGATACTGTCGGAAACTCCCAGAACTCCGGCATCAGCTTGGGGTGCGGATACGATGACAGCCCTCCACCTTTAGCCAGTTCTCTCCGGAAATTTTCCAGATTTTGAATGTTCAGGCGGCCTTCCAGAAAGGCCCGAGCATAAATTCCCGGAGCGGCGTGCCCCTGGAAATAAATAATGTCACCTTCGTGATTGGGGCCTTTAGCACGGAAAAAATGATTAAAGCCGACTTCAAACAATGTGGCGGCGGAAGCATAAGTTGAAATATGTCCGCCGATTCCGGCTTCTTTCCGGTTGGCCCGCACCACCATGGCCATGGCGTTCCAGCGAATGATACTTTTGATGCGCCGTTCAATTTCACGATTCCCCGGATAGACCGGCTGTTTTTCGACCGGGATAGTATTTATATACGGTGTGTTGGCGGTGAAATGAATGTGTATGCCCAGCTGCTGGGCGCGCAGCTGGAGTTTACGCAAAAGTTCCAAAACGCGTAACGGGCCTTGATTTTGAAAAACGTAATCAAGCGATTCGAGCCACTCTCGGTTTTCTTGTTCGAGCTGCTGCTTTATTTCTACAGGATCTTTAACTGCCATAAGTACGACCTCTCGTTATAACCTTAGTCTGCCTGAAAATTACAGACTGCGAATTATAACAAGTTAACACGGAAATTGTTGCGGTTCAATAGTTTTGTTGGAGTAAAGATAATTGTGAAATGGTTTCTTATTCTTCCGGCCTAACGATAACTCTATAGAAATTGTTGTCTTTAGTAGCATAGAAAGTCATGTTCCCATCATCATTGAATCGGACTTGAAAAGGGAAAATGTTATCGAATAACTCGAATTTCTGGTCGTTTATTACAAGATACATGTCTCCATCTTTATAAACATAAAATGCTACATCTTTGCTGTCGGGACTAAAGGCAACATGTGGGCCAATAAATTTATCATAAACAGTTTCTTTGCTGTCTATGATGAGTTGCCATTCACTGTCGACTAACTTCCGGTATGGTACACCAAAACGTTTCCCGTCAGGGCTGAAAACTGGGTAATTAAATTCGCTCGCATGATATTCTACTCCATCTACAATAAGATTTTCATGTGTGCTGTCTATATCCCACAGGTATGCCATTCGAGATCCGTTTGGAGCGAAATAGATATGAACTGATTCAAGAGTTCCTTCCATTTCTGGAAGAAGTTTTCCATCTGCAACAAATGACCATTTTCCAGGATTCATACTGTGATAGACAATATAGTAATAGTGATTACCATCGGGACTGAATCTAACATCCGAAATATTATCAAAGTGCTCATCTTCAACGGAATCTACCACCGCGAACTGGTCTTTTCCATCTGATGCCCAAAATGCGAATCTACTCCCGTCAGGGCTAAATGTGGGATCTTTCGAGGCATAATATATCTTCATCGGCTGGTGATTTATGAAAACTTGCCTCGTACTACTGCTATCTTTGTATCCTGCATAGGCTATATCTAGAGAATTCGGAGAAATTACCGGGTCATCCAATCCATAATATCCGCCAAATACTGAATCATTGACTACAACATAACCCGAGTCATCCCGAAGTCCTTTGTATAAGACTATCGAGCCGTCGTGTGAGAAAAATGGTCCGCCCCCCGTTTCTTCAAACTTTGGTCCTTCTCTACCATCCAATATTGCAAATCTTTTCCCTTTATGGCGAACGATATAGATAAATCTGTCACCATTGGGACTAAATCGAGGTGGCTCCATACTTATGACGTCAAATTTAGGACCTTGTTCTCCATCTAGTACAATGAAAAAATCTTCTTTGTCCGGACGTGGCATGTAACCTGCAGCAAATGCATATCTTTTGTTATTTTGACTGAAGACAACAGTGTCAGACAAAAGAGTATTAAACGGACCCATTTCGTTTCCGTCTACTACAACGTAAAAGCGATTTTTCCTTTCAGCGGTGAAGGCCAATTTGGATCCATCAGGGCTGAAGTTCATATTCAAAATATCCCAATAATCTCTGCTTTTAATGAGTGCGTCTGACAATATATAACTCTTGTCTTTGTTTCCAATTTCTATTGCGAAATTATTCCTATTTTCAGACACGACTATTTTAACAGGATATACTTTTTCTTGGAAAGTGTAGAGCAAGGTTTTTTCAGCAATATATTTTCGCTCTGCTTGTTGGCTGTAAGAAATACTAAAGCCGAATACTTCAAATGAAAGTAAAATAACTAACAGCTTAATTAATTGCCTCATATTCGATTGCTGAATCCGAGTTGTGCCTGACGAAATCTAACATTTTCCCGGTTTAGTTCAATAGTTTTCTCATCTTCCATCCCGCCGTCCCGTCATCATAATAATCCGACAGCTTGCCAATAATTTCAAACCCGTGCTCTTTATAGAACTCGATGGCTGATTTGTTGTCAACTCTGACTTCCAGTGAAATGAACCGGCAGCGGTGGCGAAAGCATTCCTGCTCACATTTTCTTAACAGTTTTGCTCCATACCCTTTCCCTTGAAGCTTCGGAGTAACAACTATATTGTAGATGCGGCCTGAACGAGTCGATTTGCGCCACAGAAGATAAGCGGCGCCGATGATTTCCCTATGCTCTTCGAGAACTAACATTGTAGAACGGGCTTTGGTCAAAAGATATTTGATTCGTCTGGGACTGAAACGGTCTTTTTGGAACGCGATTTGTTCGAGATGAACCAGCGCTTTCAAATCCTTTTTAGTGGCCATTCGAATGCGCGCAATGTCATTGGCCATGGCATCAATCAGCGCAGCAGAAATTTGACAATTTTTTTATAAATATCCGGCGCTTCCTGGTCTTCTTCACCATGGGCGATAGTCGGATTATCATTGACTTCAATTATGACATAATCATTGCCTACTTGTTTTAAGTCCACTCCGTACAGCCCCTTGCCGATTGCGGCGGCGGCTTCAAGAGCCGTTTTTATCATTTTAGGGGAAGCTTTCTTAAGCGGCACTCCTTTGACCGGACCATAGATTTCGCGTCCCTGCTGGGTGTAACTGCTCACTTTCCATTGTTTGCGGGGGATGGTGTATTGGCAGACAAACAGCGGCTCGCCGCCCAACACCCCCACCCGCCAGTCAAATTCGGAGCGGATGAATTTTTGCACCACCACCCGCTCGGCCCGGCGCAAGTAGCGTTTGCCGATTTTGACAAACTCATTGGGTGTCGAAGCCCGGTCAACGTATATCGAAAAGCTGCTGTTGGGCGCTTTGAGCACCAGAGGTTTCCCCAATTCGTCCAGAAGTTCTTTCCCTCGTTTCCAGTTCAGTTCGTTCGGTTTGATGAATCTGGTTTCCGGAATCGGCACACTGGCTTTCATCAAATGCGTGTACATATTCACTTTATCGCAGCAGATACGGATGGATTCGGAATCATCGATAACACGAATGCCGTGCAGTTCGGCAGTGCGCGAGGTTACATACGAAGAATTGAGCGGGTCGGTGGTGGCGCGAATGTAAATGGCATCGAACTCGGGAATTTTCCACATGTCAGGTCGGAAGATGAATTCGGTGCGGTGACCCATGTGATAGGCCACCTGGGAAATGCGCATAAGTGCGTTCATAACTTCGGAATCGGACATGGTGTAGCGCTCGACAAAAATCCCTATTTTCCCCAACTGATTTGGCCCTCCAGATATTCATATTCGCTGGGACGGAGATCGTTGAATTCCAAAGGAGAAATATCACTCAAGAGCATCTTGCCGTCCTTTTGGACGACGACACGCACAGTGGCCAATGGAATATGAAATACTTCCATTACGTATTTTGACAACTCGCGATACAACGAACTGGTGCTCCAGCCCAGCACCGAGCGAAATTTTATGACTTCATCACCTGGATTTAGTTTCTGGCAGCAGATAGCGTAGGTGTAGTTGCGGGTCATGGACTTGGCAATGGCCTTTTCACGCCCGGGTTTCAGGACTATCCGGCTTTTTATCATGAAAGGGTTGATGGGGTCAAGGATTACCGGCGGTTCAAAATAACCGTTACTAATATAATGTTCCGGCACGACAATTTTGCCGCGCTGGGCTTTCTCCAGAAAAATCGGCGGAATGTAAGCATCGAGCATTTCTTTGCAGGTCGGGAGTATATGCAGGCCGTTGTTTTCATACTCTTCAGATACATAATAGGAATGATCCAGATAATCGTAATCTCCCCAAAGATTGAGATAACAGTTTCCCAGCTCGTACCAACCGACATAATCGTGCTCACGGGCGGTTTTGATCAAATGTCCGAATCTGCTTTTAGTCATGCTTTATTGGGGCGTAAGGAAACAAATCAGACGGGGAAATTCAAGTTCTCAATAATCAACTTCTAGATTTGACATCTCAAATATCTCTCAATATATTTGCCTCATAATTTTACCGGCGATGGAGTTCGCCATAGACCGCCGTTACGGCTGATAACTCCTACTAAACGGCTCAAGTTTAGGGCCGCCAACGAGAGGAGATGCCGTGCACGCAGATATAACCCCCTTAGCAGTCGGCTTGATAATTTTTGCGGCCAGCTTGGTGTCGCTGCGCCTGGGAATCTCTGTAGCCATCATAGAAATCCTGTTTGGTGCCGTGGCAGGCAGCTTTGGGCTTGGAGTGGAATCGTGGATGACATATCTGGCCAAATTCGGAGGAGTGCTATTGACCTTTCTGGCTGGCACGGAGATTGATACGGTCCTGCTCAAAGAACGGTTCGCGGCGTCCTTTCAGATTGGCGCGCTATCATTCCTGCTCCCTTTTCTCGGGGTTGCTTTGTTTTGTTACATTGCGACGGGATGGACACTGGATTCTTCGCTAGTTGCCGGTATTGCATTATCGACCACGTCGTTGGCAGTAGTCTATTCTGTATTGGTTGAATCTGGTTTGGCCGCCACTGTCATTGGTAAAATGCTGATGGCCGCAACATTCATTACCGACATGGGAACAGCCCTGGCTCTTTCCGTACTTTTTGCCAAGCCCTCCGTTTATACATTGGTGTTCATTGCAACATCACTGGTGATCATTGTAGTTGCCACTCGTTACTCGCACAAAGTATTCGGACATCCCAGGCTGCGAAATAAAGTAATCGAACCCGAGATAAAATATCTATTCGTTCTACTTTTGGCTTTTATGTATTTTGCGACTTTGGGAGATGGCCACGCGGTGCTGCCGGCATTTGTTCTGGGACTATTGATTTCCCGGCATTTCGGCGAAGAGTCTGACACGAAAGTATTGAAAAATCGCTTAAGAACCGTAGCCTACGCTGTTATAACACCGATTTTTTTTATAGTTGGTGGGCTCAACGTTTCCCCGCGGCTCATTTGGGCTTCCCTGGGACTGTTCACTGTGCTGCTATTGTTGAAACTGATAACGAAATTTCTGGGCGTTTTCTTTTTGGCGAAAAAGCACGTGCCCAATGGCAGCATGTACACAACTCTCCTGATGAGCACCGGGCTAACATTTGGAACGATATCAAGCTCCTATGGATTAAGCGCAGGAATTATTGATCAGAGCCAGTATTCCATATTGGTTGGTGTGGTGGTAGCCAGTGCGGTTTTGCCGACATTTATTGCCCAGCGTTGGTTTGTACCGATTCACTCGGAAGACATAGTGGAATTAGACGGCGAAAAAGCAAAGCAATAGGTTGTGTATATTACATCTAGAATATGAAAGTGAAGTAAAATGTTTATCGCCATCTACGAGTTCAAAGTCAAAGCAGGAAAAGAAGAAGAATTTGAAAAATCCTGGGCGGCTGTGACTGATGCCATCGCCAAACACCGGGGAGGATTGGGCTCACGGCTTCACAAAACAGAACAGAAGCGGGTCTATGTCGCCTATGCCCAGTGGCCCTCGCGGGAGAAATATTTTGACGAAAGCGGAGTCAAGAAATTCAGCGCTGAAGAAAATTACGAGAGAGAAAAAATGAAAGCTGCGACAGAGTATATAAAAACAATCTACTTAATGGATGTTGTCGATGATCGCCTTGTGAAATGAGGATTGAATTGTCCCACAATGGGGCAGACGAGGGCGTCTGCCGCCCACATTCATCTAATAAATATTTTTCGCAATCCTTATCATCGCATCCAGACTTTTATCCATATCCTCATCGGTGGTAGCATAGCTGGAGATGCTGATGCGCATCGCCGTCTGGCCTTTCCATTTGGTGCCGCCGCACCAGCAGGTACCGTCTTCTTTAATACCCTTGATAACAGCTTGAGTTTTTTCGTCGCTGCCAAATGACACCAGCACCTGATTTATGACCACATCGTTCAAGATTTTATAACCTGCTTCGGTTAATCGATTGGCGGCTTTTTGAGCGTGCGCACAACAGCGTTCGACAATTTCAGCGATGCCTTCTTGGCCTAACGTGGCGATCGCAGTCCAGACTTCGACTCCCCGTGCCCGGCGTGACAGTTCCGGAGTGTATTCGTTGGGCTGGCGTTTCCCCGGAGTTGATTTCAGATACGAAGTGCTAATTAACATAGCCAAACGCAATGCCTCTGGATTTCTTACAAGCGCGATGCCAGAATCGTAGGGAACGTTTAGCCACTTGTGAGCGTCCACCGACCAGGAGTCGGCTCTCTCTATTCCTTTTCCCAACTGCTTGTATTTCGATGACACCATAACCCACAGCCCAAAAGCGCCGTCTACATGAATCCAGACATTGTCAGATTTAAACCTGCTGACTATCTCGTCAATCGGGTCAAAACACCCAGCGTTGACATCACCGGCCTGAACACAAATAATAGTTGGACCGTTGGGTTTGGGGATTTTGTCGATAAGCATGCGTCCCATTTTGTCGGTCGGAATTTTGGTGAGGCGCTCGCTTCCCAAGCCCAGCATGGAGAGTGCTTTAAGAATAGTAATGTGTACTTCTTCGCTGACATAGACTTTGATATCAGGCGCTCCAAATAATCCCTGCTTTTCAACATTCCAGCTCTGTCGATTGAGCAGATGACTTCGCGCCGCCGCCAGACAAGTGAATCCGGCCATAGTGGCACCGGTTACAAAGGATCCGACGCAAGTTTTTGGAAATCCAAATAACTGTAGTAGCCATTTTAATGACACTTCCTCTACGAATGCCGCCACCGGGGAAGTAGTATCCATACCGCAATTCTGGTCCCATGCCCCAGCCAGCCAGTTGGCTGCCAGTGTTACAGGAGTTGAGCCGCCGATTACAAATCCAAAATAACGAGGTCCGGCTACAGCTACTGTTCCTTGAGATCCGGCAGCAGCCAAAAGCTCAAAAATCTTGTCAGGGTCATTAGGTTTTTCAGGAAGCGGAAAATCAAGCCGTTTCATATCGTTAAGCATCTTTTCGTCAGGAAAAACCCGGCGGCTGTCCAGTGACTTGCGATACTCGAGCGAACTCTCGAATGCTTTCTGAAGTAATCTTTGCATGTTTTTATCCATGTGTATTCCTAATCATTTTTAATCGAAACTATGCTGGCAGCCTTAAACTGTCAACGCCTCCAAATAATTAAACTATTGTCTATTTCAATATACGGCCTAATCTTACTTTCACTTTCTGAATTCTATTCATATGTTTCATCGTACTTGCCCTTGGGCGCCGGGACTTCTATGAATGATGTTCGTTTGAAAGCTGCAGTGTTGGTGCCGGTTTACAGAAATGAATCCGGCGAATTAATTTTGGTGCTGGTGCGCCGCACCGCTGGAGATATTCATGGAGGGCAGATTGCATTCCCCGGCGGAAAAAAGTCTTCAAAAGATAAGACTCTATTGGATACGGCCCTTCGGGAAACCGAAGAAGAAATCGGGCTGAAAAAGTCCCAAATCGAAATTCTGGCAGAGCTTCCGAATGTTTATACGCAAACTTCACGGTTTGACATAGCACCATTCTTGGCGAAAATAATCCGGCCGACCAAGTGGACACTCGCCGAACGGGAAGTGGAGGAGATAATTGAAATTCCGGTAAGCGAATTAGTGAAACCCGATGCACAAGGCGAAGAAGTCAGGAACTTCCCGCAGTGGCCGGCTCCGCGAATAGTGCCGTTCTATAGAATCGGTGAGCATCAACTCTGGGGTGCTACGTACAGGATTCTGAATCCGATTGTGGATAAGCTTTTAAATCATCATTGGAAGATTTAGCCGGTTGTACACAATTTTGGAGCTACGCAATCTCTCGCATGGCTTTGTCCAGGCGGTCGGAAGCGCCCAGAACATAAAGAATGTCCCCTTTTTCCAGTCGTTCGGTACTTTCCGGATTAGCCAATAGATTCGAGCCGCGCATTATGCCGACCACGCTGACTCCATAGCGGCTGCGCAGCTGCGACTCTGCCAAGGTTTGCCCGGCGAGGGGTGATTTTTCTACAATGCGAATCGACTGAATCTCGATTTCGGGAGTATGCAGTTTTAAATCTGCCACAGTAGCGCCTTTTCCCGAAGGACTTCGCAGCATCGAATAGCTGTACAATCTGATTTCATTTGTAAATGTTTCAATTTCGTCTCGCGGCACCAAATATTTCACCAACACCCGAGTAAAAATCTCTACCGATGTTTCAAATTCTTCAGGGATGACTTCACTGGCGCCCAGGTCGAGCAGCGCTTGTGTTTCGGCGACAAAGCGAGTGCGAACGATCAAATACACGGCCGCATTGGCGCTGTGTACTGCGTGCGTCACGCGCCTGGTCGCTATCGGATCAGAAATGGCCACTACCACAATCCGAGCTTTGGCGACCTGGGCGTAGCGCAATACGCTGCGGCTGGTGGCGTCGCCGTACAAAATCGGCACACCCTCTTTTCGCCATTTTCGTACCATGTCCGGATTGGCCTCGACCACGACGTAGGGGATTTTGGCAAAGCGCGCCGCCCGAGCGATATTTCGGCCATTTACCCCAAACCCAATGATTACCAAATGGTCATTAAGTGACCGAGCCGTCGCTCTCGCTTCGGTCAGCCAGCGATAGGACCCGGCGCGAAATTGGCGAAGCCCCGGCCATCGGGACATGCGTTCCGCTACTTTCGGAGCTAGATCAATCGCAAATGGGGTCACGCTCATGGTCACCACCGACAAGGCCAGAAAGATTTGATAGATGTTTTGATCAAGCAAATTGAGGGTCAGCCCCTCGCGCATGAGTATAAATGAAAACTCACCAATTTGACACAAGGCCAATCCCGTGATAATAGCGGCTCGCGAAGACATCCCCAATATCAACGCCACTCCGCCGGCAACGACAAATTTTAGAAGGACTACTCCCAGCGCGGCGACTAAAATCATCACGGGCCGCGCTGCAAAGAGCGAGACGTCCAAAAGCATGCCGATTGAGACAAAAAAGAAACTGGTGAATATGACTTTGAAGGGGAGTACACCTTCCAGCGCTTGATAGCTGTATTCCGATTGCGAAATCACCAATCCCGCTAGAAATGCTCCCAATCCCAGCGACAATCCCAAGTTGTTTGTCAGCCAGGCGACGGCAATACAAATCAACACCGTGCACAATAAGAATAGTTCACGGCTGCGGGTACGGACAACATGATTCAGTATTCCAGGAATGAGATAGCGTGCCAGGATTACAACTACGGCCATGACTGCAATTCCTTTTAAGCCCAGGACAATCAGCGAATAGGTAAAATCCCCCGCGCCGCCGGTCAAAAAAGGCGTAAAAATCATCATGGGCGCGATGATAAGATCCTGAAAGATGAGAATAGATAAAATCGTCCGGCCATGGGCGCTGTCCAGTTCGCTTCGATCCTGAAGTGATTTTAACACAATCGCAGTACTGCTTAACGCCACCAGAAAACCGATAAAGATAGCCTTGTTCAGTGGCATATTTAAAAATGTCATGACCGCCACCGTCGCGCCGATAGTTAGTACGACCTGAAGTGCTCCGCCCAGCAAGAGAGCTCGTTTTGAACGCAACAAATCAGTTAGGGAGAATTCAATGCCGATGGTAAATAGCAGCATCACCACTCCGATTTCCGAAAGCACTTCGACCTGATGCAGCGACTTGATTAACCCCAGTCCGTAGGGACCGATAGTCAGACCGGCAATCAAAAAACCGATTATCGGGGGCAGCTTAAGACGGTGGCAGACCAAAAGACTAACGACAGAGAGTGCGAAGATTATGACTATGTCCTGGAGTAATTGTATTTCGGCCATAACTAATTACCACCCATAAAATAGAAAATGGCACAAATCAGGCTTATTCAGCAACTATAAATCTTGACCACATTGAGCCATTAATAAAAATCTAAGTCTTGATAAAAAGGCATCTTCGAAGTATTTTAATTTACATTGAAATTCTTAACATCAACAAATTAACATCGCTCCAATATTTTTTATAACAAGGATCTAAATGGCACTTGTTAATGGACAAAAGCTCGGCCCCTATCAAATCGAGTCGGCTGTGGGCGCCGGCGGCATGGGTGAAGTTTATAAAGCCCGTGACAGTCGCCTCGATCGCATCGTGGCCATCAAAGTTCTTCCGAGTACAACTTCATTTAATGTTGACCTGCGGACGCGCTTCGAGCGCGAAGCCAAAGCTATATCCAGTCTGAACCATCCCAATATCTGCACGCTTTACGATGTGGGACACGAAAACGGCATCGACTATTTGGTGATGGAGTATATCGAAGGTGAAACCCTTTCGGATAGGATTAAGAGAGGTGCGCCGGATATCCGAGACGCAATCGAAATTGGCATTCAAATCAGCAATGCACTGGATTTGGCACACCGTCACAATTTGGTGCACCGTGATTTAAAACCGTCCAATGTGATGCTAACCAAATCAGGAGCAAAGCTGCTTGATTTTGGCTTGGCCAAATTAAAAGTATCTGATGGAATAGTAGAAGGAACTGCGGCAGAAACTCAAACAACTCCACTGACTGGAACCGGCACGATTATCGGAACACTCCAGTACATGTCACCGGAGCAACTCGAGGGAAAACCGGCCGATGCCCGCAGTGACATTTTTGCATTTGGCGCCGTAATCTACGAAATGGTCACCGGCAGGAAAGCCTTTGAGGGAAAAAGTCAAGCGAGCCTCATTGCCGCCATAATGGAAAAAGAACCAACACCCATCTCGGCTATCAAGCCGATGTACCCGCCTGCTCTCGACCGGTTGGTGCACAAATGCCTGGAAAAAGATCCCGACAAACGCTGGCAATCGGCCAGTGATTTGGCCGATGAACTTCGCTGGATTTCTCAATCTGGGTCGCAGGCCGGTGTTTCTCCAGCTGTCAGTGCCAAGAGGCGATTTAAGTTTCAACTGGCCTGGGTTATTGCGACAGCTTCGATTTTGATTGCAATTGCCGCCCTCGGCTGGATTCTAACCCGTCCGGAGCCAGAAGTTTTTTCCAGGCGCTTTCGGATTGAAACCAACCCGGGGACAGTATGGGCCAGCTGGCCGCAGATTTCACCTGACGGCAAATATATCGCTTATCGGGCCGGAGATTCCGCGAACGTAACTATGATATGGATACGGCCGCTCAATGCGCTCGAATCCTACGCATTACCCGGCACCGAAAACGCCCGTCGTCCTTTTTGGTCGCCCGACAGCAAATATCTGGGATTTACAAATGACGATAAGGTAAAGAGAATCTCTATTAGCGGGGGGCCGGCCCAGTTGTTGGGTGAAGCTCCACATGTAGCCGATGGCAGTTGGGGATCTGCCGGAGTCATTTTATTGGATGGAAACTTCGGTGACTCTATCAGAGCTGTTCCCGCTTCCGGCGGCCAGATTACCGGCGTCACAAAAATCGACCGTAGTCAAAAAGAGAAAACTCATATGTGGCCTCAATTTTTGCCCGATGGCAAGCATTTTCTTTATCTGGCGGCCACTGACTCAATCCAGCAGGACCCGGATTACCAACTCAAAGCCGGTTCTGTTGATTCCGACGAGTCAGTCACAATCATCACAATTAATTCGCTCGTGCGCTATGCTGATCCCGGCTATCTGATTTTCATGCGCGACAAAATACTTATGGCCCAAAAGTTCGACCCAGCTGATCTCAAGCTTACAGGTGAGCCACAGCCAATTACCGACAAGGTTGGCTCTGTTAATTTTGTTGGCGCGGCCAATTTCAGTGTGTCCCATGAAGGAACTCTCATAATGAGCACTAGTGATAAAACCGCCCGGTCAGAATTGAAATGGTTTGACCGGAGCGGCCGTGAATTGGCCACGATTGGTGAGCCGGGACGTTATGGCAATGTCGCCATCTCTCCCACTGGAACACAAATCGCCTACACAGTTGAAGACGACAAAAACAGCAAATTTGACATCTGGATTCATGATATAAACCGCGATGTGGCGTCGCGGTTGACCTTTGAAGCTGAAAACGAAACGGGTCCGATATGGACTCCCGACGGCCAAAATGTAGTATATACTAAAGGCGACTGGCCCGCTTTTAGCACTTATTCCAAATCGGCCGATGGCTCCGGAACTGGTCAGCTCTTTCCGCCACCGGACACTCTTATAAGATTTATAAATGATATTTCCCCCGACGGCTTAAATGCCAGCTATACGACTATTAGGAATTCCCAGCCGGACATCCAGATTTGCAGATTGTCCACTGACACGAATAATGTCGAAATCATTGCTTCCAAGTTCGCTGAATATGGTGCCCGATTTTCTCCCGATGGGCTGTACGTGGTATATGGAAGTGAGGAATCAGGAAAATCTGAAATTTATGTTAAACGCTCCGACGGAACCGGCGGCAAATGGCAAGTTTCAACCAACGGCGGCGAGGAAGCCATTTGGAATAAAAACGGGAAAGAACTGGTGTATCGGACAGCCGATGAGAACTTCATGGCTGTAAGCGTAAATACCAAAGGGACATTTGAATCCGGCACACCTGTTAAACTATTCCGCCAGCGGCTAGACAATCTTGGAGGCGGCGCGAATTGGGACATTTCATCGGACGGACAAAAATTTCTGCTGATTACGCCACAAGGCACCGCCTCTGCGCCCTCATTTGAAATCGTCTTGGATTGGACCAAGGAATTAGAAGCGCGCTAAGCGCACGTTGGCCTAAAGATATCGGCTCGGTCTTTTGTAGACGATGCCGTGCTCAATGTAGAATTTTAATAGTGTCGCGGCTTCACCCCAGCCGCAGGCGCACTCCAGAATCATTTTGCGCCCATCGGGTGTATCCTGATAACCATCTTCGATAATAGTAACGACCGTCCCACTACCTAATGGCTCAAGTGCGAATCTAACTGTGGATTCTTTGCCTTCTTCGCCCCACTTGAATACAAATACCTTTGGGCGAACCAGATTGACGACTTTCCCGGGTGCGCTTAAGGTATAAAAATCCGGCCCCCAGTCTTTCCAGCTAAAAATGCACTTGCCGCCCAGCTTGGGTTCGAGTTGCATACTAGTAGTGAAAAACTTGTCCCATTCTTGGGCCGAAGTAATAGTATCATAGACCTTTTCGACAGGCGCCTCGATATAAGTGCGCTGTTTTATTTTACCGTCGAAAAATTGGCCCATGACTTAGTTTCCTATATTCATCATGCCCGTGCCATAAATCATTATCAATTCTAACTACTTGATTCTGAAACAGCCAGCATTTTTTACTGCGGTATTAACGGCTCAATACGCCTGCCTCCGGGCATTTTCATCGCGTCATCACCCTCCAAAATTTGCTTGCAAAAGCCGTTTCTAATTTGCATACTTTTCTTCAAAAATATGGCAGCAGGTGAGATTCAAATCAATCGGTCATGCGGCAGAAAGATAAAACTAATTATTAGGAGTCGGTAATGAGTGCAATTATGGTCAGAAAATTGGATGGAGGAACTGTTTCAATCGATGCCTCCGCTTTAGAAAGCTTAAAATCTTCTTTGCGCGGCAGTTTGATTGAGCCGAATGATGACGGCTACGATAAATCACGCACCATCTGGAATGCTATGATAGACCGACGGCCGGCATTGGTAGTTCGTTGCTCCGGAGTATCAGATATTCAACGTGCGGTTTTGTTTGCAAGCGAGCATGGCTTGTTGACTGCAATTAAAGGGGGCGGACACAACATTGCCGGAAATGCGGTGTGCGATGGCGGCCTATTGATTGATTTGTCTGGAATGCGCTCGGTCAGAATTGATCCGAAATCCAAAATCGCCCATGTCGAGCCGGGCGCTACGCTGGGTGATTTCGACCACGAAGCACAGGCCTTTGGCCTTTCTACACCCATGGGAATAAATTCCACGACCGGAGTGGCGGGCCTTACACTTGGCGGCGGATTCGGCTGGCTTTCCCGCAAACACGGCATGACTGTCGACAATTTGTTGGCGATGGATGTTGTCACCGCCAACGGAAAACTTATTCGAGCCAACAAAAAAGAAAATGCCGATTTGTTCTGGGCGCTCCGCGGCGGCGGTGGAAATTTTGGAATCGTGACTAGATTTAAATTTAAACTGCATCCGGTGGGGCCGGAAGTATTGACCGGACTGGTCGTGTATCCGTTAAAAGAGGCTCGTTCAGTACTAAGACAGTACGACAAATATGTAAAACAACTTGGCGATGAAACCAGTGTGTGGACAGTTTTGAGACAGGCCCCACCCCTCCCATTTTTGCCGCCCCATGTACACGGAAAAGAAGTCGTAATCTTTGCAGCGTTCCATGCCGGAAAGATTGAGAAAGGGAAAAAAGCAATTGAACCTATTCGTCATTTTGGTACTGTCTTAGGCGAATTTATCGGTGTTCAGCCATATGAAAACTGGCAGGGGGCTTTTGATCCGCTTTTGACCCCCGGTGCACGAAACTACTGGAAGTCACACAACTTCACGGAAATTAGCGATGGCGCTATTGACGTAACAGTCAATTATGTCTCGAAATTGCCTTCGCCCCAATGTGAAATCTTTTTTGGATTGGTAGGCGCCGCCACCACTCGGCACGCTAAGAATGCAACGGCCTATGCGCATAGGGATGCCATTTATATTTGTAATGTGCATGGCCGTTGGGAAAATGCAGCCGACGATAAAAAATGTGTCGAATGGGCGCGCGGATTTTTCAAAGATGCCGCTCCCTTTGCCACTGGCGGAGTCTATGTTAATTTCCTAACGGAAGATGAAACCGACCGTGTGAGCGCAGCCTATGGTCCTTCGTATAAAAAACTGGCAAAAATTAAGAAGAAATACGACCCGCAGAATTTATTCCGAATGAACCAGAATATTTCGCCGACTAAATAGCCGGATTGAGAAATAGGTTTCGTTTCGGATTAATCGCCAGTCGGTACGATATTGCTGGTCTCTACCATCAGGACCACTGTCTTAATCGGCGCCCGGGGGCGATGCATGGCGCCTTTCGGAATTGTTATTCCCTGGCCTGGATTAAGTTCGACGGTCCGGCCTTCCAAATCCATCAACAACCTTCCTTCGGTCACAAAGAAAAATTCATCGTCATTATCATGCTTGTGCCAGTGAAACTCTCCTTCGATAATGCCCACCCTGACTACACTCTCGTTTACTTTGGCTAAGGTTTGGTTGGACCATTTCACTTTGGTAGACGCGACTATTTTAGGCAGGTCGATTACCTCGAAAGGTTTGTATTTGACTTCCATGTCGATGTTATAATTAAATGATTGGTTAGTCATGGTGTCATGAACTCCCTCTTATTCATTGTTATTGCAGAGGCCAGGTCTTTTCTCTCAACACTATTTAACATGGCATAAAAACTTGCGCCAGCATAATGTCAATTGTCAAGTGGTAAACAAAAAAAGGCCTGGAGAAATTCCAGCCTTTCGGCGATAAAGTATTTTTACCGGCAGTTTGGTTCTTGGCTACTGTCTGGTCATTGTCAGACAGATATCGATGCTATGACCGAAGGCAGGCGGCTTGTCCGGATAAATTTTTATGGTCGCGTTTGCCGACAGATGGCGGTCGATAATGAGTTCGGGGTTAATATCAGGTTTCCACACGTATTTGTGCCCTTCTATTTCCACGAATAAAGTTCTCTTTCCAAATTCGTCCTGTGCTTCTGCCACAAACTCCAGATGGAACATCCCCTCGGCATTTCTGAACAGCCACACAATCTCCCTATTACAGGAGGAGATTTGGGAACAAAGAATCATTGTGCCGTTCGTATCCGGTTCAATTATTATCAGCGTGTCAATGATTGTGTCCGATACTGTGTCAAACACAATGACAGTGTCTATCACGGAATCAATGATGGTGTCTGTCTGAATTACGGTATCGATTACAAATATAGTATCGGTTGTTGAATCACTGATGGTATCAATGACCACAATTGTATCATAGATTGTGTCGGCCGCTGAATCATGAACTGTATCAATTACGGCGACAGTATCATAAACTGTATCACAAATGGAATCACCCAGAAACACCGTGTCATGAACAAAAACTGTTTCAGCTGGGGAAGGAGGCGATGGCACATTGCCGCCGATGCTTTCAAGCGGGCTGGAGCAGTTCAGCAAAATTTGAGAGCACCAGAATATCACCGCACATATGGTTAATAGAAAAATCCTCTTCACTTACTGCCTCCAAGAGCTTTAAATACCATAGCTGATATCATAAACTGGTCATCATTAAATTCTGAAATTGTAGTACCTACAATTCTCCGTTTTGAGGGATTGTAAGTGCCGGTAATCTGGAGACAATCAAACAGCTCGGCGCGCAAACCAATATCCACGCCTTCCGACAGACGCACATATTGATAATAGGGTTGGGCAATTTCCTCCGAACGAACCCAACCGCCAACTATGCCAACAGGCAAGTCGGGGTCAGGATAGATTATCACTCGTCCGCCAATTATGCGCCGCTTAATATCCAGATTTGTGCCGCTGTAATTGTAATCTTCGTTCCAGAAGGTATGACCAAAGAGCCCTTCGACATATATTGACTTTTTCCAAAAGATGTCAATTGAGCCTAAAGGAACCGGGCCGAAAGAGGATGACGATATGCCAACTGCAAACTGCAACCCCAAGTTTTCGATCACATCCGTATGGACTATGCTGTCTTGCGGCTCGCGGATTTCGGTGACAACTTTTTCTACCGGCGGTCGGTTTTCTAAAGCTGTCAGGCGATAATCAATATCAGCCAACTCTCGGTCAACGCGGACGCTGGCATAGCGGTGTTCCGGGCCAAATACCCTTGAATCTTCGGTCCAAATTACAATCTGCGAAGAATCAACTTTGAATTCGTTTACCAGAAGATTACGAAGAATAAGCGCTCGCCCCAGCGCTAATCCCGGGTTCAAAGCGTCGTTGTTCTGCCGGTACTGTTCCCCGTCGGCACCTCCAACAATGATCGCTTTCGACTTGGGATAGGTGCGCAAAGTATCAGCAACAGCCTGCAGTTGAGCTTTGTACGGCTCAAAAAATCCAGATTCAATGCTTCCGGCCACGCCCAATGGGAAGTCGGGGATAACCACTTCTTGTGAAGAGGCCGCCATTCCCAATACAAAGACCAGTGTCAAAGCCCAAACTGCTGATTTAATCGTCTTGTTTAACATTATTATGCCTGTTGCTCCGCTTTCAGCCCTTTAGAACTGCAGTTAGTTGCATTTTTTAATCCCAATTGTTGTCAATTGGGGCTGTTATTTCATTCTGCCTGAACGGATTAAACGTCACTTAGCAGGTACTTTAGGTATTTGGAGTAAAATTAAGCAAAAGCTGTTCCCAACTTATAGTTCACCACGCGGTTTCCTTGCTAAATTACACTGTAATGGAATCGAGGTTGGTATTAAAACGAAACTTCTGCCGAGTTTATCTATTTCTGCTTTGGTTTGTGCCCTACAAAGATAAAAGTGGTCCCAGAGGCGTCCTGTTTGGAATCGAAGGGAATTATTTTGACTTCAAAACCAACGTCCTTTATTAATTCCAGCCACTTTTCTTTGCTGAAAAGTCCAAGAATATGCCGGTCATAAACACAGCTCACTTGGCCGCTCTCGTCTTTAACCATATAAACCATATCTGAAAGATAGCTGGTATCGGCAGGGTCAGGGTCCCAGATCCATTCCATATAACGCAGGCCGCGGCTATCCCGGTCATGCCCGCCTGTCACTATCGTACTTTTGAAATTCTCCCGAGTGAAATCAGGAATAAGCAGGGCGATGCCCCCGGGGCGGCAATGCACATAGGCCGTTTCAATCGTTTTTCTCAAATCTTCTTCGGTATACATGTAGGCGATAGCGTCTTGAACATAGACCACGTCAAATTCGCGGTTGAGTCGAAAGTCTGTCATATTGCCAAGATAATGTTCGCACTCCGGATTGAGCTTTTTGCTGACGTTGAGCATATTCTCGGACAAGTCTACCAGCGTCATTTGAAAGTGCTTTTTGAGATGCGAAGCGCTGTTGCCGCCGCCGGAACCAAGTTCCAGGACGGTTTTGGCGTTATTGCCCAGTTCTTCTTTGATGACTTTGGCATAAAACGCCGTCTCATAGGTATAGTCTTCAGGGGTGGTGAAAAGCGGCCACCATTCGGCCAGTTCGGCGTAGAGTCGAAGTTGTACTACCGGTATGGTCATAGAATCTATTTGCAATTATAAGCAAAACTTCGGCCAGTGATTGCTTAAAAACTAATTGGCCAGACCCTTTTTCGCCTTGATTTCCAGACGCCAATCTTGACAGAATCCCTAAATTGTTTATTTTTACAGAATAATAATCGAAATGCTTTATCCATTCTAGTTGCAGGCAAAAGGTCCTGGCGTTATTTCGCATAAGGTAAATTCGCATTTTTTGAATTGAACAATTATCAAAGGAGAGACTATGAATCGCAGTAAATCATTATTAAGCGCCTTAGTGCTGACAGTAGTACTCATAACTACTGCCGGCGCAGCAGTACCCGGTTTGATTACTTATCAAGGTTTGCTGGCGGACAGTACCGGCAACCCCGCTAATGGACTTTATCTCGTACAATTTCGTATCTACGATGCCGAAAGTGGAGGCGCGACGCTCTGGGATAATGCCTTCAGAACGATCCAAGTGACGGATGGACTTTTCGCTTATTCGTTGGGTGACTCGACTGCCTTTCCAGACGACCTCTTTGACAGCCCTGACCGCTGGCTGGGTATCAGAGTTGGAACCGACCCGGAACTTTCCCCACGTACGCGATTAGTATCGTCTCCCTATTCTCAACACGCGGCAAAAGCAGATTCATTAGCAGGAGATGCTGGCTATGTCCACATCGCTGGAGATGAAATGAACGGGAACTTGAATTTTGACATTGGTGACGACGGAGACAACGAGCTTATCCTGTACACTTCGTCCGGTCGAGGGAATTTTTCGCTCTTGGATAATGGACTTCAGCGAATTTTCCTGGGCGCGCAATCCGGGGGCGGCGCCATGATAATTCAGGATGATTCTTTCATATTCGGACAGTTTTCGGGCGATAACACATTTGGAGGAGGGGTTACTTTAGCTCAAGCCGATGGCACCACCGGAGCATCCCTGGCCGCAGGAACCGATGCCTCACAAGCGGCTCTCCGGCTTTATGACAATACCGGCTCGCAGACTGTGTACCTGCTCGGCAACTCAACCGGCGACGGTGCGGTGGTTCTGCATGACAATTCCATTAATTCCGCGGAGATTTTGGATAACTCCATAACTTCCACTGACATTGCCGCAGACGCTGTGGGCTCTTCAGAAATCATCAACGGCTCAGTACTTTCAGCAGATATAGCTGATGGCACCTTATCTTCTGCTGACTACGGTACTGCTTCAGTCGATGCCGTAGCGTTGGGTATAAACTCGGTCTCTTCGCCCGATATAGTTGACGGTCAGGTTCTTTCTGTCGATATCGCCGACAACTCCATTACCGAAGTTGATATTGCAGCTAACGCAGTCCTAACATCCGAAATTGCCGACGGCTCGGTTACCAGTTCCGACATTGCCGACAACACAGTATCTACAACAGATATTCTTGATAATTCCATAACGACTTCAGACATTGCCACTTCCGGCGTTTCCTCCGCTGAAATCGCCGACGGCTCGGTTACTACGGTTGACATTACCGATGGCACCATAACCGCCGCCGATATTTTAGATAATTCAATTATCACTGCCGATATTGGCACCGGCCAGGTAACTACGTCCGATATCGCCGATGGCGGAATTGCGCTAATAGACCTGTCCAGCAGTATTGTTCCTGCTGTTGGCTCCATCGAACTTGGAAGTGGAGGCGCCACTTTAGCCACTCCCACCACGCTTGATTCCTTTATTGTAACTTCTCCGGGGACGGGCTATTTGTGGGTTACCGTAATGGGGCAGTATTATTTTGCGATGCCCGCACCGGCATCTACAAGTATAATCGAGGCTGGAGCCATCGGTCTATGTACCTCGCCTGCTTCTGACGCAACCTGTGACGGAACTTACGAACTCATATATTATCAAGACGCCGAAGATGCAACGCCCAATGGCTTAAATCATACCGAATGGTTTTCGATACAACGAGTTATTCCGGTAATAGCTACCTCTTACACGTTTTACATTAATGGCGAAGCCACATCAACTAGCGATTACGACCTTCACCTCTACCACAATCCGAAAGCTACTGCTCTATTTGTGCCGGGCACGCTGACTATGGCTACCAGCCCTGCCGTCCCGAATAATCCAGACCTTGAGCAAAAATAATAAAAACACCTCAAAAAATAAAGGCTCGCTCCAAAACGAAGCGAGCCTTTTACTTTCAAATTCAGACACGACTAGCGGCGGGATATCAACTCATCAACTTTCTTTTTCAGGTTTTCTAATTCCTTCTTGAGTTCTTTGTTCTGATTGGCCAGTTCTTTATTCTGCTTGTTGAGCTCTTTAATCGCTGCTAAAGCAATGCCCGACGGGTCAACAGTGGAAATTGACTTATCGTTCGCACCTAAGCCAAACGCTTTCTTGAAATCCTGTGCAGTCGGGCCGATATGGGTGATTGACTCGTCTTCATTCTTATAATTCCACTGGCTAATGGGAAGCTCTTCGATGATCTCAAGGAGTTCTTCGCCATCAACTTTGGTGAAGTTCTCTTTGAGATTCCTATCCGACGCATTCGTCCAGTCACCGCCGAATGTGAGATGCGCACCGCTGGAGTGTTCAATAGGATTAGCGGTGCTAGACGAGCATGCTAGAAGTCTGATCGTAGCTGTGGTACTGCCACTGTAACCAAGATCGAATACAGTGCTGTCCGGGGTAGCCGCCATCCTGATGGTACCGGTGGTACTGCCGCTCATGCCAGACAAAATGCTGCGGGCGCCGGTTGAATCGCAGGAAAGTTCAGCTTCGTTGTCAGCGTCGCCATCGTCATCAGAATCAACATCAAGATGCATGGAAGAACTTCGATTGCCAAATTGATCTGTGGCTGCTACTACTAGTATGGCTCCATCGTGTCCGTCGCCGTCAAGATCAGCGGCATGAACAGTTACTGCACTGTCGGAAGTTGCGGCCATTCTGATAGTGCCGGTAGTGCTGCCGCTTCTGCATGACGCCTGCATCGAGGCAATCGCTTGTTCGACAAATGTCTTCATAAAAGCTTCAGGGATTCCGTCACCGTCATCATCGTGGTCCAAATAATTACCGGCGCTGTCCGAAGTTGCCGCCATCCTGATGGTGCCAGTGGTACTGCCGCTTCGGCCTATGAAAGTGGAGCGTGCTCCACTGACGTCAGAGATTTCTTCCAAAGAACCTTCATCAAGACCATCGTCGTCAGAGTCAAATGCCAGCTGCTGTGAACTATAGATGAATCCGGATTGCAATTTATAACTCCCTTGCGCGATTCCATCGCCGTCAAGGTCGCTATCACATTGAATTCTTGTGCTGTCCGAAGAGGCCGCCATTCTTATCGTGCCGGTAGTACTTCCGCTCATATGCCGCATGTTGAATGTACCACCGTTGCTGTGTTGCTTTGTTCTCATTTCTGTTCTAAGCTCGCCGTTTACGGTAATGGCTCGGACTTCCACTGTTGAATCCGGGGTAGCCGCCATCCTGATGGTACCGGTGGTGCTGCCGCTTCTTCCCTCAAATATAGAACGGGCGCTAGTTGCATCGCAGGAAATCTCTGCTTCGTTGTCATCGTCGCCATCGTCGTCGACATCGGTTTTACAGCCGATTACAACGTTTCCGTTTAGGAGTGCTGCAATATTTGCTTGACCATCGGCTTGGCCATCGCCTTCAAGTTTAACAGCATAAACAGTTATCGCGCTATCCGGTGTAGCCTGCATTCTGATTGTTCCGGTAAGGTCATTTGGATTTCCACCGATGCCTCTCAAGCCAGATAAAGTAGAGCTGGCGCTGGCGACGTCGACAATATCCAGGATTTCATGGCCTTCCCCATTGTTAGCATCATGGTAAAAATTTAGTGCGTGCTCCGAATGAGAGCTGTCTGTCAGTGACCGACAAACTACGTCCGGTGAACTGTCACCGTTTAAATCAGTGCCAGCCACAACGCGGGCGTCGGAATTGTCAACTTTTTGCCAAACGGTATGTTCTATTACTCCATCACCATCAACATCTTTAGTATGAACAGTTAGCGCGCTATCCAGACTTGCCTGCATTCTGATAGTGCCAGTGGTACTGCCGTTTCCATCAACAAGGAATACTTGACTACCCGGATTTCCCGGGTCGCTGCTGGCACGGATGGTGGCAGTGGTGCTGCCGCTCATGCCGGTCAAATGGACTTGAGCGCCGGTGTTGCCAGCAGCCCGAATAGTGCCAGTGGTACTGCCGTTTCCATCAACCAATTCTAATTCACTGCCGGGATCACCGGGATTACTGCTAGAACGAATGGTGCCAGTGGTGCTGCCGCTCATAGCGCTTACGGACAGTTCGCCGGGCAGGGTTTCCACATCACCAGAGAGGCGGCTAGCTCCAACTGCATACGGAGTTGCCCCCAGCCTCATTCTGGGAGTCAGCGTCTCCCCTTCAACTTGCAATTCAAGCCACCTTTCAGTGGCCAGGGTACCGGCCGTAACTATCAGATCCCCGCTTATAGTAATTGACGAACCAAGCGTGACGTGGAAAAGCCCGTCAGTGACCGGTACGTCGAGATGTGGTTCAGTCCAAAGGGGCGCACCCCCGGTCTCCGTTTCATAGATTTTGAAAGTAATGTCACGAACTCCGTTAACCGGTAGGTCTGCCGCATCAAGCAGTCGTCCCTGATGAGACAACAGAAGTGGCACAGCGGCAAAAGTTGAGCCGGCCAAAATTCCGGCTGCCACCAGTACCGCAAGAAGCAAATCAAAGTTGCGCTTCATAGCATCTCTCCTTCACGAAATTGTGTAATATGACGGTAGGTAAAATTGCGTTAAATTCTTCTCTTCTTAAGCCTTAATGTATTGTTAGGAATCTGTTAGTCAATACAATTCATATTGGGGGTCATTTTATAGTTATAAAAATGGCTGGAAACGCAAAAAAAATGATGGCCCAAGTGGCATCGGGGATCTACCAAAGAATCTTGATTTTAAAAGGTTAATCGGTAGAATTCAATGGGTTAGCTGATCATAAAACCAAAAAGCGGAACTAATACGGTTCCGCTTTTAACATAAAGTGATTTGGATAGTAGCTACTTGGTCGGAATCGAAAACATCACGCCCACTTCCGGCGCCCAGTCGGTAGCTTTCGAAGTAACGCCAAATGCATTATTGAATTTGAATCTTATGTTCTGGCTGACATACCACTGCGTTTCAGTGATAAATTCAACTTCGTCCTGATTTGCTTCGACACCCGCAAAAAGCTTCCAGCTGGGCGAGAGGCGTTTAAGATACTGAATACCGATTCCCCCAAAGGATGCTCTATTCTCCACCATAGGATATTCCACCGAAGCCCAAATGTCTAAAGTGCCCCATTTAAAACCGCGAACCAGACCAGAACCTAGTTTCAATTCATAATCCGATGTTCCGGTAAGATCTTTGTTCTTGTTAAAGGGGTAAACTACTTCAAAAAAGCTGTAGATCTCTGGTCTAGATGCTGTTTCCTTTCGCCAACGCCAGTTGAATTGCGTTTGTACGTCGCCCAGGCCGGACTCCGAAATTTCATCAGCGATTGGCGTCGGGTCGGAAGGAGAAGTTTCCAATTCCGCATGAATCATTGCCGCTTCCAGTTCCACTACTAGCTTCTCTGACAAACCGTAACCGAGAAAGATCAGTCCTTCGCTCGCTTCGTAGCTCCCGCGGAGTTCCACATCATTAGCAAATCCAAATTCATCGGGCTGGTATTGGTAGTTGTGGTCCTGGTAATACTCGAAAAAGGGATAGATTAATAGTTCACCTTTCTTGATATAAGTCCCAAACATCGACGTTGATATTCCAGGGCCGCGATCCCTTAAGTACTCCGGTTCTGCTTCATCGGCAAACGCAGAAGCAGCGAGTAAGACCGTGACAATCCCGGCGAGCCTAAACTTTAACATACTTAGTTCCGCCAAACCATTAAATTTTCGGGTCAGACCGCAGAATTTGGGCCGAGCCGGCTACTTGTCGTCGTCCTCCTCGCCCTCGTCTTCATTGGTGTCTTCGTCTTCGTCATCTTCTGTTCCTTCATCCCCATCTTCTTCACTATCGTCATCTTCGTCCTCTACTTGGGCTGAAGTGAGGATTTGGCCATCCACCGCCACCAACAGTTCCATCTCTTTATCGCCGACTTCAACGACTAACTCATACTCCACAGTTGTACCGCGAGTGATCTTGTCGGCTTCATCGATTTCGCAATTAGGGTGCGCCTTGTTGATAGACGCCAGCACGATTTCCGGAAGAGACTTCGCCAGAATCTCTTCTTCAATCTGAAGCAGGGTGGCATCATCCAGGTAGACATAGGTTTTTTCCAGCTTGTCCGTCATGGTTTCAATCTCAAAATAAGTTTTGCCGTCCACTACTTCTTTGTCATACCCGCTGACTTTGGCGTCTGGATAAGATTTCTGGAAAGCAGACATAACGGCGCCGGGCACTTCTACTTTAGATACTTCATTGGCCTCATCGGCGAACAGAAAAGCGGCCGACACTAAGGCAATTAAGCCGAAAACTAGCAGCGCTATTTTGGCTATTGTATTCATTTTGCCTCCTTTGCAAAACTTAGGTTATTAGAATAATTCAAATGTATATAAACTAGGCGTTTTTGCGCAAATTAAATCTTAGCAATTCCGGGCCGATAATTAGATTTGAGCAAGAACCGGTGACTTGTCGAGAGCGCTGCGGATGGCTTTGGCTAAAGTGTCAATGCTGTATGGTTTCTTGACAAACCCTCCGGCACCCAGATTCAAGACCTTCTGGACTCTGTCGCTTTCAGAATACCCGCTCACAACAATTGCCTTCTGCGTCGGATTGAACTTGAGCATTTCTCGATAGGTGTCAAGTCCGTCAAATCCGGGTTCCATTATCATGTCAAGCAATACCAGATCTACCGGTTGAGTTTTGATAAAATCAACTGCGAAATGCCCGTCGGGGGCGGTGACGACAAAATATCCCAAGCTATCGATTATTTCGCGAACAAGTTCTCGTTGTTCCAAAGAGTCCTCTACCACCAGAATTGCCTCGATGCCGCCGGTCACTTTTGTTTGCTCTCCTTTAGTGGGAACACCCACGACATGAGAAACAGGAAAATACAGGATGAATTCCGTGCCAATTCCAATTTCAGACTGGACGTCACAAAGCCCCTTGTGGTCCTTAACAATGCCGTAGACAACTGAAAGTCCCAGACCGCTGCCACTATGGCCTAAACTTTTCTTCGAGAAATATGGTTCAAAAATTCGGGCAATGTCTTCCTTCGCGATGCCATGCCCGGAGTCCCTGATTCGAAGTATGGTGTAGTCCAAACTGGCGGGGTTCTGGTATTTTCCTGCTAATTTTTCAGTCAGCAATTGTTCGGTCACAACTGTTAGGATTCCGCCTTTGGGCATGGCTTCAAATGCGTTCGTAATCAAATTCATAACAACTTTACTTAAATGTGGAGCTGATCCTAAAACAGAAGCAATATTCGGGTACAAACTGATTTCTACCTTTGTAATAGGATTACGCTCTTTCAAATGTTCATAAGCCGGCGAATCCAAATAGGATTCTATCACCTCGTTGATGTTAGTTGGGTGCATTTCATATTTGCCTCTGCGAGCCAAGCTCAAAAGATCCTGTATTACGACGGCGGCTTCTTCCGCTGACCTTTTGATTTTGCCCGCCCGGATCGCCGCCTTTGAATCTTTGGGCAATTCTCTGGTCAGCATATCCGAGTATCCGACGACCGGGCCGAGAGTATTATTTAAATCATGAGCCACTCCGGCGGCTAAATGTCCGAGAGATTCAATGCGAAGCGCCCGGTCCAATTGTTCCTGAAGCTCGCGCTGGGCTTGTTCCGACTTAGTTTGCTGGGTTATATCACGATAACTCCAAAGACGCCCTCCTTCCATTTCACTCTGGGCCAGCGGCCGAGAATATCGTTGAAAAATGCGTCCGTCAATAAACTCGATTAACTCCGTTATCTCCTCCGAACAGGTCAGCAGCTCTTTAATACTTTTTTTTGCAAATTCTTCAGGATTCTTGATTTGGTTTAACACATATTCACGCATTTTGAATGCATTTTTCATTTCCATAATATGATCAGGAATTCGCCACATTTCTTGAAACTTCTTATTTGTATGAGTTACATTTCCCTTTCCGTCGATAACGAGGATACCTTCGGCCGTTGATTCCAAAGTTGAGCGGAGCAGACCCTCCCGGTCGCGCAGCGCTTCTTCGGCTCGTTTCCTTTCAACAACTTCCTGGTGAAGTTCTTTGGTGCGTTCAATAACTCTTTTCTCAATTACCAGATTGAGATTCTCGACCTTGGCTTGTCGGTCGCTGACATTGCGCATGTCCTTTAAACTTTGTTTGACGGAGATAAAGAGGAATATGTCCTCGAAAACTACCCAGCCGGCGTGCTCTACCCAACGCCAATGGCTGCTGGTCAGCACTCCAAATACCGATTGCGGCCACCAGACGCCGCGAACAAAATGGTCTATCGTTACAACCAAAGTCGCCGTAACCAAGACTTTCCAGTCACGGTAAAACGCCAGAAAAGCCAAGGAGCCGAAGACATGAAAGTGTGTTTCAATGCGACCGCCAGTGAGATGAATCAAAAGTGCTGAAGTCAACATTTGGGCCACTGCAATGACATGTCGGTTCAATACTTGACCGGGCCTTTTGAGACATAAGTAAACGGGCAGGCTGGTAATCAGGCCCCCTATAATTATTGCGGCCCAGACATGAATGTGAGTTTGACTAACGGCCCCTTCCCATGTCTTGGGTGAGATTATTATAGCGGCAATAACTCCAACCAGCCATTGAAACAACATCAAATAGACGAAGAGGCGGTCAGTTCTTTTGTGAATGGCCCCCTGAAAATCTTCAAGTAAAACCCGGGAGTGACTTTTTTCGGTGTCTTCGTTTAATGTATTTATCTTTTTAGTCAATTCACGTCTCCCATTGCGCACATGGAGTCAACCAGTCCGCAACCGAATACCGGAGTTTTTATTTTTTCCGGAATTCTTCCATGCAAGATATCCACTATAGCACTGCGCCCGGCATTATCTCCTGAATGTCCTTGCGAACTGGTAATTCCGCCTTGAAAAATAAGTGAGCTGTCTTGCCCGAAGAGAAGCGTGGCGCCGGAAGTTTTACATTGAAACTCTTGGGCAAGCCTTCCAGCATCGTCCACAACCAATGTTACACCTGGAATTTGAGATGCCGATTTCTTTAGGCCAGTTTCGGCCCAGTCTGCCGCCGTACCTTCGGGCTTGACCAAGACTACATAAGCCGAAAAACGCCCGCTGCATTTGGCCATTATGATTTCGAGTTCGCCCAAACTGGCTCTGGTACACGGGCAGTGCGGGTGAATGAACATTACCAAAGTCGGCTTGCTCTGGTTTAAAGCTAATTGCTTTACATCAGGCCATTGTGCGGGCGGTTCTCCGGGGTTTCCGGGTGAGTTGGAATACTCTATCATTCCAATAGTAAGACCGGTAACTGCAACCAGCCAGAGAATTGTAAAAACAACAAACTTGAGAGATCCGTAAGGCCTCATCTCGTCTTGATTTTCTGAATGCATTATGTCAGTCATACCAAAATGACTGCTGATTCTTTTGAGCCACTTAAAATGTTTCACTTCTGCCGTACGCCCCCCCGACAAAAAAGAATTCGTAATCAACGGGATGCCGCGTCTAATTTGGCTCCCTCTATCGGGTCAATTTCAGATGTTCTTATCGCAATATTGGTTATCGACAAAACCGGCCATTTTGATTAGAAACTGTATAAGTGGGTATTTTTGGCGTAAATGAGCGCAAATTTGACAGTGGCCTTCAAAATCAATCAAAAATAAATTAAATAAACCTTGAACTTTTCGAATATTGTGGTATTATAACAGTGTTAACTTTGGTTTGAGCTTTTGACTTTGACGCAGATTTGTCCTATTTACAAACCTCCGAATAAAGCTTGATCTCGAGACCAATGCGCAATAGTGCGCAAAACACATTTTATCTTGAAGCACCTGAATTCTTTTGAACGCATGGTATCTTCGAGATAAGCATTAAAGGAGTGTAGAATGAAAATCTACATCGGAAACATGTCGTTTGATACGACAGAAGATCAGTTGCGCCAGGCTTTTCAAAGCTTTGGTGAAGTTTCAACCTGTAACGTCATTATGGACAGCTTCTCAAACAAGCCCCGCGGCTTTGCGTTTGTTGAAATGTCAAATGGTGACGAAGCTAAAGCTGCTATCGGCGGCTTAGACGGTAAGGAACTCGACGGACGCCAGCTCAAAGTGAGCGAAGCTCGTCCGCGCACTGACAACAATTCCGGTAACCGTGGAAACTCATACCGCCAGTCGCGGTATTAATTTTTTCGGAAATATCGAAGTCAATTTTCTAATTGGCTGAAATACAAAGAGGCTGAATTTATTCAGCCTCTTTTTTATTCTCAAAATACCGGGGAAATCCCACTTATAGCTCAAGATTACAAATCACAGGTAGCAGTGATTTGAAATGCCTTTTCAAACTAAAACCATACTGAAGCGCAACTTATCTCCTTTTGAACATTGAAGAAAAACCATCACTTCCTGCTTCAAAGATAAACAGTTACAATTGTCGATAATATCCGTATATTAGATCAGAAGCGTCACGCTTTAATTGTTTGGCAAGTCTTGTATTCGTTTTTCAATCCTTGTAAAATCGTTAATCCGGTGACAATGGCGCTATTTCGTGTTTGAATCAATTTATCTGTCGCCCAGGAGCTTCCACTGGAGAAATAGGCACAGATAACAAAGAAAAGGGATTTAAAATGAACATCTACGTCGGTAATCTGTCAAACTCGACATTAGAACGACAACTTCGTGAGACATTTGAAAAGTTTGGTAAAGTTGCATCAGTCGACCTCAATTCTTCCAAAGACGAAGGTAAGCAAAGAACTTACGGCTTTGTCGAAATGCCGTCAAATGAGCACGCCCGGGCGGCTATCGCCGGACTGCACGGCAAAGAATTAAGTGGCAGTTTGTTGAAGGTTAATGAAGCCAGGCAAAGAGAATAGGTCGGCGGATAGTCGGTAATTTCTTTTACTTGGATTAATCACAAAGGTCCGGTTCACAACCGGACCTTTTTTTTCAGCGTTTTTAATATGTCGCGAGGATGAATATTTTCAGCCCGGACAAATAATTAAAATCTCTTCTTGTAAACGTGGCAGTACGGCTCTTTACCGGTGTAAGTGTAATAGTCCTGATGATACTGTTCGGCTTCCCAAAATGTATCAGCCGGCGCCAATTCAGTGGCCACTTTGTACCCTTTGGCTTTCAATTGTGCGATTAACTTTTCAGCAATCTGCTTTTGATTCTCATCGACGTAAAAGACAACTGAACGATACTGATCGCCGATATCAGGTCCTTGCCTATTGACTTGCGCAGGGTCGTGAATTTCAAAAAAGTATTTCGCCAAATCTTCATAACTGGTCTTGGACGGGTCATAGACCACTTCGTTGGCTTCGGCATGTCCGGTGTTACCATCGCAGACTTGCTTGTAAGTCGGATTTTTCGTATGACCACCCATGTAGCCGACACGAGTCGAGATTACTCCTGGAAACCGTTTGAGCAAATGCTCCGTTCCCCAGAAACACCCGCCGGCGAAATATGCTTTTTCAGTGGTCACTTCCTGTCCTTTCGGAATAAATTTCATCGAGATGGAATTCACACAGTGGCGCACATTTTTATCAGTCAGATGTTCTCCTTCGAAAACATGTCCAAGATGTCCGCCGCAACTGGTACAGAGAATTTCGGTGCGACTGCCGTCGACATCGAGTTTCCGGGTCACCGCTCCGGGAATTTCATCGTCAAAACTGGGCCAGCCGCAGCCGGATTCAAATTTATCTTCGCTGCGATAGAGCGGCGCATCGCACTGCCTGCAAATGTAAGTCCCCGCGGCTTTGTTATGTTCATATTCGCCGGTAAACGCTCTTTCGGTTCCTTTGTGAATGATTACCCGCTCTTCTTCGGGGGTGAGCTTATTTAGAGTCATTGGCTTATTCTCCGATTCTTCTTCAGTATGGTCGGTTGACTTCATTGCCAGGGGAAGTAATACAAGAATAATGGCAACAGCAACTCCCGCGAAAATTATTCTGCTTGATAGAAATATGTCTTTTAGCACCGTACTTCTCCCTCCTGAAACTTCCGTTCCATGTATTATAGTGCATTTTAGGAATTCCGTAAGTTATAACAAAAAGAGGTTCCCAATGTTTCGAGGCCCAAAATGTGGACGGCAGACGCCCTCACCTGTCTTGGGCCTGTCGAAGAGTCTGCCACAATCATAGTTGATTAGTCACGGGAACCCACAATAAAGGGTAGGGCACCCAGTCAATACTTCTTATGAAGTCAATTAACGAAGCAATTTCACGATTGCAAGAAAGATGATGGAGCCAACTATGGCCGTAATTATTCGACCGATTAATCCGCCTGTGTAAACACCGAGGAAACCAAGTATGTAGCCGCCAATAAGGGCTCCGACGACACCTACAATCAAGTAGCCCACAAGCCCCGGACCGATGCCTCCTACATGCATCAGTTTCGATCCTATGAATCCGGCCAGTAGACCAATCAGAAGAAACAATAAAACGTGCATATTGTCTCCAATTTCATATTAAATAGATTTATTATTGTCGAAGCGCACGGCCGTTTCCTGTGTACCGTGCGCTTCGATTGTCATTCTAAAGCGCCCAGACTTGCTAAAATCATCAATTGGGCTTAGTGACCAAAGGTCCAGCCCATAGTGATTTTCAAATCGGGCGCATCGACAAATCTCAATTTCGTTTCCAGAAAGAATCTGTCGCCCCCCGAAATCGATTTCTCAATTCCGCCAAGAATACTGGCGCCTAAATCGGAATTGGTGCCATCACCAAATCCTCTGGTGTCTCTATCAATAAAGAATACCCCAACTCCGCCGCCGAGATAAGGTGTCCAGACGTCCCAATCTTTGCGGAAGCGGTAATTGACCTCGAAATTGGCGGCGCCGACAGTCATGTTGTCTCCCACTCCCAATTCAAAATTGGGCTGAAAGCGCCAACGGTCAGCAAAATAGCCAAAATCGGCATGAGCGCCAAAATGGATCTGGTCGGGATCAACTGTCAAACCAAAGCGCGGTCCCCACCCCTTGAATCCGCTTCGGTTTTCCTGACCATAAACGAATGAAGAAACCAGGAATACTGTAAAGCTGATAATCAAAATGTGCTTTTTCATAATAGTCTTCTCCTCTTTTCATTAGTTTTTGAGGACGGGCAATTCACTGGAAACAGTGGTTTGAATACGGAACTGCTGGCCGGGATCGAGCACAATATGATCGCCTTTGGTTACAACCGCCCAAGTTCCTCCCGCCCCAGCTCCTATGAGAGCGCCAATCACAGCCCCCTTGCCACCTTCTGCAATGCCGCCAATAATTGCGCCGGCCACGGTCCCCGCAGCCAGACGCTCCACGTCAGAATCCTTATCGGATTGACCAACGAGCGTTATCGGCGCCGCATTGAAATCGTAGGTTTCCCCGTCAGTACTTACGACTTCCTCAAACTTGAGAGTCATTACTGCAGCCTCGTCCACGTTTCCCGGCTTTTTCACATTGGTCAATGTTCCGCGAATTGTAGTCGCGATCGGTAAAACAATTTGGCCATCTACAATTACCGGCTCCTTTGACTGCGTTTCAAATACGTCACCCTCGTAGTTGCTCTCGGTGCTAAGAGGTGATTCCAGCATAACAACGAGCGATGTTCCCTCTGGTACTGTCTTCATTTGTTGTTCACCAAGACAACCGACCAAAGCGACTATTGAAAGGAAAACTGCGAATGTGCTGCTGATTGATTTCATCGGATTCCTCCTTTGCAAACTGCACACTGTTTAAATTCACCGAAATATGGCGGCTCGGTGCCGCAGATTGACTGCAGCCCCTGGCTTTTGCCGTTGGGCCCGATTGTTGATTATAGGATTAAAGTTGGAACAACAGGCCTGCGGTTATTGAATGAAAATCGGCATCGACTTTACCCGATGGCGCATTCGGTAAATCCTTGAATTCATAATCAAGGAAAACATAGCGCACATCACCAAAGAGTACGACGCTGGATGATACCGGCAATTCGACTCCCGCGCCCAAGTGCCAGCCCATTTCCTGTTTCGTTTCATCGCTGTATCCAATTGCGTTGTACATCGCATCATAGTCGAAAGTAGTATTGTACCAGCCGGCGCCAACACCACCATACAGGATGGGAAATGGATACAATAGACCGGTAACGGTCACCGGCCAATTTCTGACAGTGACATTATTGGCGTCATATTCTTCCTGTCGATAACTGATGCTTGCCTCGGCTCCAAGAACAGATAATAGCTTCAGACGTAAGGTCGTTCCCACAAGGTAGTTTGATTTGTCTGCTTCTTTAGGTTTTTGGATCCCGAGATGTGGACCAAAATATGCGCCCACTTGACCGTTTGCGGAGACTGATAGCACCATAAAAATGCCCAACAACATTCCCCAGCTCATCTTCTTAAACATGTTGATCTCCTTTCCTTTCAGTCCGTCGATTATACACAACATGTCACATCGCATTTCCACGATATAAAAAATTGTTTAATGCGATAAGTTCGTTAAAGTCGCAATCATTATGCCGAAGCAGATATTTGTCAATGTATGTTGTTCATGTTCAATCAATTGTAAATTACAAAAGAGTAGCTGGTGGTTGTACCACATGGTACATGCATGATTGCCGGTGTACCATATGAGGCAGAAAGAAAAATTAATATTTTTGACATTTGAATGCTCTGCGCATCACATCAGAAACAAGTTTTTTTGGTTTAAAGTACAGTCAATGTTTCACCATTCGCATTATTTGCCGAATAGCTCCTATATGAAAAGCCGTGTGAGCTACCAACGCCATTGCTCCGCCGATTTTTTTGTCATCATTCCAGTTATCGAAACTCTTTATTAGTTTCATAACGTCGTCGTGTGTGGCAGATAGTTTCTTCTTAAGTGCGCCCCATTCCTTTTCGTTCACAGATTTAGTGAGCCAGCTTTGACTCCAGTCAATTTTCTCGCCCCATCCGCCAACCATGTACTTACTAATAACTTTCAGGTAAAAATCAATATGGTCTGCGTGAGCGGCAATAGTGGTTCCTCCTGGTCGAACGGGTGTTGATGCTTCTTTAGCAGTTACACTATCAAGAGTTTCAAAGAGTGATGTCCCTTTGTCGAGGTAAATACCTTCGACATTGTTAAATGTTTCACCCAAAAACCCGTTGAGGGCGTTTGTAAAAAGGTCTTGTTTAATGTGTTGTGCCATAACTTCTCCAATTGCCGATGCTCGTGAGCTGCCTCACTTTGATTCTTTTAACTCACCATTTTCGTAATACTCTGCTTTAATCACATTGCCGCTTCTGTTGTATTGAATCCACATTCCTTCTCTTTTTCCGCCAACTTTTCTGCCAATAAAAATCGACGCATTGTTGTTGTACGTTGAAATTGAAGGTTCCAGTCGTTTGCACTCAAACCATAAATTGAGTTCATTATTATAGTTTAAACGTTGCGGACCGGACATACTGAAGTAACTTGTCGAGTCGTGAAGTTTCCATAGCTTGACAATCAGTTTCCCATCCAGATAATACGACTGTGAATCAATGATCAAATCAGGAGTATTATAAAATCCATTAATCATAATTCCAGGTTTGCCCCAGGTGCATAAGCCGTTAAGTGAATCATTTTTGTAGTACAAAAGTTTTCGGAATGTACCGTCCGGGTTCCATTCAATTTCCGTCCCGTTTTTAAGGCCATTGTCATACGAGGTTTCTGCCAGTAGAAAACCCGTACTATCCCAATTCACCCAACAACCGACTTTGTCATTCTCAGCATAATGTCCGCTCCATTCCATTTGGCCGTTTTCATACCAACTCCAATAGAATCCAAACTTTGCGGTCCTTCCAGAGCCTTCAAAAAAAGCAGTCTGAAACTGCTCTTTAAGTTGCCCACTTGGATATCGAACTTCGACAGTGTCGAGTGTTGTAGAAAACCAACCAAACGCATTAAACGTTGGAATTAGGATTGTCGTAACTACGATTGCAAATTGCCTCATATGAATCACTCTTTTTGAAAGTTTAAAGTAATCTACAATTTCACCTTCGTTTTCGACACCCACTTCGGCGCCGAATTAGTTTTCTGACGCAAGAGTAAATTCAACTGCGCCGTGTGATGTTGCACGTGCCGCGTATTGTAAATCATTAGTTCCGCGACAGTATAATCTTTTCTCTCAAATCCGCAGTGCCTAAACAATTTCTGATTGCTCATTGCTTTGAGTTTTCTGCGAGCTTTTCGCCGGCCAAATTCTAAATACTTCAGGAGCTCTTTTTTGGTGTACACTCGTTCAGGAAGAACTCCCGCCGGGTCAAGTTCACCTAGCGTGAACGGCTTCGGCGGTTTGAAACCCTTATCCGTGTCGGACAGATAATAGTCGAGAAAAAATAGAGTGTGGTAAGTTATATACCAGAATTCATGGTACCCGGCACGGTCACCCCAGACTTTGGCAGGACACAGTTTGATAGCCAGCTCCAGCGAATCAATCGCCGCCCCAAGTTGATTCCAGATAATTTGTTTCCAAGCGGTGTCCATAGAATGATCAATTATAAGCAGATTTGAATAAGAGTAAAATCACAAATTCGCAGGAACCCACCCGAAGGAAGGACTCCCAGCCTAATCAGAAAGACCTATTTTTTTAAGAAACACGGGCCAGCGCGGGTCGGAGTGCAGATTTTTGAGGCAGGGGTGAACTCTCGACAACGGAATGCCCGAATCCCGCAGTGTGACCGACCTTTCCAGCCACTCGAATGCTTTATCGTGTTCCTCGCGATATGCATAGACGCAGGCGATTTGGAACCCCCAGTATTCGCCGTTTGCAATTAGATCCTCAAGGGCATGGTCGGATTCTTGTTTCCTGCCCATGGCATGGTAAACTATGACCAGACCACAGTTCCGGTAACCCGCCAATTTTTCCATCTTCGCTTCCGTCAGTGCCTCATCCAATTTCCCCTGCAAGAGCCATACCCAGCTTAAGGTTAAGTGAGCACTAGTCATATCAGGGCTCAATTCAAGCGCCCTTTCGAGCATGTCACCTGCTTTTTCCAGATGTCCTGCCCAAAACAAAATCTTTCCGTAGTTAAGATGCGGTTCGGGATTGAGTGGATCGAGTTCAATGGCCAGCTTCGACAGGCGCAGAGATTGCTCAAAGCTGCCGAAGAGTCCTTCATAAAGGGACAAACTACTGACGAAGCGACTATCATTTGGCGCCAGTGAATATGCCTTGCGGTAGGCAATGCCGGTTTCTTCAAATCGCAACTCGAGCGCTCCCAGAATAAAACCCATCGCTTGGTGTGCCTCGGGAAGAGCATCATCAAGCGCCAGCGCTTTCTGTGCCGCCTGTTTTGAGCTGGTATAAGTTTCGTTGTAATTGGCATGACCAAAGGCGATCTGCATGGCCAGGTCTAGCGCCAGTCCCGCCCAAGCACGCGCATTGTCCGGATCCAGGTCGAGCGCCTTTTGATAAAGTTCAACGGCCACGCCCAGACCCGATTTGTTCATTTGCTGGGCTGATTGATTGGCGCGAAGTACCAGGGCATAGCTCTCGGGATTGGCCAGGCGCTTCGATGTCGATTTGCCCAACAGAGTAACATTCATTGCAGCAGTTACCGACTTAGCAATATCATCCTGTACTGCAAATATGTCATCAAGGACGCGGTCATACGTCTCCGACCAGAGATGAAAGCCATCGACCGCATTGACCAACTGCGCTGTAATCCGCACGCGGTTGCCGGCTTTGCGGACACTTCCTTCTAACAAAGTCCCCACACCCAATTTCTGTCCGATGCCGCGCAGGTCTTCTTGTTTTCCTTTGAACGCAAATGACGAAGTCCGTCCGGAGACCTTGAGTTCGGGATTTTTGGCTAGTGTGTTCAGCAATTCTTCAGTCAGTCCATCGGAGAAATATTCATTCTCCGGATCGGCGCTCATATTTGTAAAGGGAAGCACAGCGATGGACGGTCGTGATGCCGTTACCTGGCCGGAGGATTCATCTTTGCCCGAGGAGAGCAATCGCGCGACGCTTCGAAAATCAGCCGCAATGTCCGCCGCCGATTGATAGCGCTCCTCCGCATTTTTTGCCAGACACTTAGAGACAATTCGCTGGAGTTCCGGGGGCACATCGGATTTGTACCGCATCAACGGTTCGGGGCCCTCATTAATGATAGCTAAAAGCGTGGACGCGTCGCTGTCCCGTTTATGCGGCGTGCGGCCGGTTATCAATTCGTACAGAACAACTCCAAATGAAAAGAGGTCAGAGCGATGGTCGATTTCTCGTCCTTGTGCTTGCTCCGGCGACATATAGGCAACGGTGCCGAGAGTGGAGCCGGCTTTGGTTATTTGTTCACCACCCTTTGTGAAGGCCAATCCAAAATCGAGAATTTTGGCGCGGCGCCCGGAATCCACCACAATATTGGAAGATTTTATGTCACGATGAGTGATGCCCATCTGGTGGGCTTTGGCCAGTCCGTCGCAAATCTGAATGGACAGATTAATTATCTCACTGTTGGAAAGTTTTTTTTCACTCGAGTAGTAGTTTAACGGATGCCCCTCGATAAATTCCATAGCGAAAAATGGCCGGCCATTAAAATCACTCACTTCGTGAATCGTAACAATGTTAGGATGATTCAGTTTTGCCGCCGAGCGCGCCTCACGCGTGAATCTGGCGCGCATGTCATTGTCGTTGCCAAAATGCGCTGGCAGAAATTTGAGCGCCACTCGACGTTCGAGCTTGGTGTCATCGGCCAAAAAGACTTCCCCCATGCCGCCGGCGCCGATTTTCTCGATAATCCGATAGTGGGAGACAATTGTCCCATTCGTCAGAATCGTAAAAGTGCTGGTCTGGTCGTTATCAGCGTCGTTTTTCAGAAATCGTTACCTTTGCTTAAAATATTTTTGAATCCTATGACACTAAAATAGCTCTATCGCAATGATTTCGCAACTCTGGGGATAAGTGAACAGTGGGCGGCGGAAGGCCCAGCTTGTCCCTTGGTTCGTAAAAGCATTCGCGGGAACCTACATAAAAAGTGACCCACCCTGACCTCAGCGTCGTTATTGAACTGTTGGCTTGTCTTCACCTGGAAGTTCAGGTAGAGAAATTTTTCTTGGCGTAGTTTCAATTGGTTTCAAAAATACTATTTCTTCACCTGTTGCAGCCCCAAGTTCTTTAAACTTCCGAGCTGAAGGCATTACTCTCAATTCCATTGATGAAACAGCCTTGCTGTAGGATTCATTAGCTTTAGTAAGGCCGCTGCCTATTCCGTCAATGTGATCAGCCAGCACGCGCATTCTTTCGTACAACTGTTTTCCTAAATCGCTAATTGCTTGAGCATTAGCAGCAATCAGTTCTTCTCTCCAGCCAAATGCAATAGCTCTTAATATTGCAATCAGAGTGATTGGAGAAGCAATAAACACATTCTTCGCAACTGCATCTTCTAGTAAAGTCAAATCGTGGTGAACGGCTTCTGCAAAGATAGCTTCACCTGGGATGAACATTACGACTGATTGCGTAGCCTTCGGGAGCTTATCCTGATATGCCTTTTCAGCTAATGCATTCATATGAGATCTGACCTGACGAGCGTGGTTGATCATAAAGGCTTTTTTTTGCTCCTCGCTTTTAGCATCTGAAGCGCTTAGAAACGCTTCGAGTGGAACTTTTGAGTCAACTACTATCTGTCTACCTAGGGGCAGATGCACCACTAAGTCAGGACGTTGTCGTGCTTCTTCACCTTGGACATGTACCTGTTCGTCAAAGTCACAATGTTCTGACAGGCCAGCCACTTCAATAACTCGTCTCAACGTTATTTCTCCCCAGCGGCCACGAATTTGAGGAGATTTTAGCGCTGTCGAAAGGTTTGTCACTTCACGTTGAAGCTGCTGTTCTGATGTAGTTAATGATTTTAATTGCTCTTCCACGCTTGTGTAAGCTCTTTCACGTTTTGTTTCCAGTGCACGTACGTGCTCATCAAAGTCTTTTAGTTTATCTGTTAATGGCTTCATTAATCCGCTAATAGCTTCTTGTCTCTTGCCCAAATCTCCTTTTGCATCGGAAAGTACTTTATCCAGCACTTGTTTTGCCATTTCAAGATTTTGTTTAGTGCTATTGCTTAATGCATCCCCTGCAACCGCCTTGAACGCTTTGGTGAGTTCTTCTTTCGCGTTGGCAATTAGTTTTTTCTCTTCTTCCAATCTTTCCATCGCATTTTGTTTATCTCGTTCCGCAGCGGTTCTGGCTCTTTCCTCAACGGATAGCCTTTCTCGTAACTCCTTAAAATCCTCCGAAGCCTTTTGACTGCGCTTATCTTCTTGCTCACGGAATTTTGTGTAAGACTGTTCGGAGAAGCTCAATTTCCCTTCTGCTACATTTGCCTTTTCCTTACTCTCCTCTATTAACTTGTTTAGTCTTTTCTGCACAACTTGAGAAGTGATTAGGTAGACAAATAGCGCGACCAACATCAAAGAAACGAGGTAGATTAAATGTATCATAAAGTCCCCTATTAGTTAAACGTTTAATTTAGAAAATCTAATATAATCAAAAATGGAGGTGGGGGGAATCGAACTCCCGTCCGAATATAGCGCCGAGCCGGTCGCCTATCTGCGACGTCTCCCTCTGTTCGATCTCTTTTTCGAAGAACGACCGAATGGATTTGAGTTTTTCTTAATACGCTCCGGATCAAAAGCAGGCGGAATCTGGCGATACCGGTCGCTAAGACCCGGCAATGACGGCACCTGCTTGATAGAAAGCCCGGTTTTTATCAGCCGTTCGATATCTCTAATGTCCTTTTGCTGCTCGAACGTAGCAAAAGAAATCGCCCGGCCTGCCATGCCGGCGCGGGCGGTCCGGCCGATGCGATGCACATAGTCCTGCGAATTATTGGGCAGATCATAATTTATTACCAATTCGATTCCAACCACGTCTATCCCTCGGGCAGCTATGTCTGTCGCTATCAGAATTCTGTATTTCCCTGACTTAAATCCTTCGAGCGCCTCGCGGCGTTGCACCAAACTTCGGTTAGAATGAATCTCCGCCGCGGAATGTCCCATTTCACGAACTCGGCGGGTCAGTTTGCGCGCCCCGAATTTCGTTCGCGTAAAAACCAGGACCGACCCGTGGTATTCCGCCAGCAAATGTTCCAGAAGCCTGGCTTTCGATTCTTTATCGATAAAAAAAACCTCTTGCACTACGTTGTCAGCAGCTGTTCCGGAAGGAGCTATTTCAATATTGATGGGCAGTTTCATATGTTGATATGCCAGATCCAAAATCTCCGTCGGCATTGTAGCGGAGAACAGCATGGTTTGCCGTTCTTTGCGAATCACCCGTAAAACCTTGTTGATTTGTGGAGCAAAACCCATATCAAGCATTCGGTCAGCCTCATCCAGAACAAGAATCTGAACATCGGCCAGACTCAAAACCCGCTGCTCAAGAAAATCCACCAGCCGCCCGGGGGTAGCTATTATTACACGAGGGTTTTTCATCAAGGCCCGCTTCTGTTGTTCTTCCGGCGCCCCGCCAATCACCACTGCTGTTCTCAAACCAACTGACTTTCCAACTGAATTAAGTGATTCGTTTACTTGTATCGCCAGCTCGCGCGTCGGCAGAAGCACCAGTCCACGCCCCTTGAGTTGGGCCAAACGTTGAATTAAAGGAATGCCGAAAGCGAGTGTTTTACCGGTCCCCGTCTGGGCGATTGCGACTAGATCCTTCCCTTCAAGTCCGACCGGGATAGTGCGACGCTGAACTGGGGTTGGTTCTGTGAAATTGAGTTGCGCGATTGCTGCCAACAGACCTGGAGCAATACCGAGACCGCCAAATCCTGTTGGGTATGAATCGCTTGTCATCGCTTTAGAGTACAACTAGCCTGCTCCAAATGATAGTCTAAACTTGCGGAATATTATGGCAGTAAAAAGGAAAGCGATCGTCTAACACCAACTTAACAAGTCTTTCGCATGAACTCAGCAAAAAGGTAGGCCACCCGGCCCTCTCTTCACACAGTTATTACCACTTTTCCTCGGGCGTGTCCTTCTTCAAGATACCGGATCGCGGCAGGTACCTCGCTTAACTTGTAACGTCTATCTATAACAGGGACTAGTTTTCCGGATTCAAGTAGCTCCTTCAAAAAAACCAGATCGGTCTTGTTCACATTCGCCATCATTCCAACTATCTTCTGATGCCCCATCATTGAAGCCAGTGGTTTAAGATACAAGACTTCAATAAAACGAACTGTAGATCCTCCGATTAGCATATAAGTCCCGCTGGGAGTCAATGCACGCAAATAGTTGCGAATAGAGCGAAAGGCCGCACAATCAAGTATGAAATCGTACCGATTCTCACTACGCGTAAAATCTTCTTTTGTGTAGTCAATCACATGGTCTGCGCCAATCGAGCGCACCATGTCCAAATTCCGCGTACTGCACACGCCAGTGACTTCAGCCCCAAACGATTTAGCAATCTGCACCGCAAACGTACCCACACCACCGGACGCACCATTAATCAAAACCTTTTGGCCGGGCCGAATATTTCCTTTACGAAGACCCTGAAGTGCCGTGAGTGCCGCCACCGGCACGGCTGCTGCTTCTTCAAATGTCATGTTGGCCGGTTTCAACACCAATCTATTTTCACGAGCACATAGATACTCCGCAAAACCTCCAAAATTACTTGCTCCGAATACCTCATCACCTGCCTGAAACTCTTTGACGCTTCTGCCAACAGCTTCAACCCGCCCCGCTATATCAACCCCGAGTATCTGCTGTTTCGGTTTTGGAAAGCCCCCCATGAATCTTACGAAGAATGGTTTGCCACGCAGAAAGTGCCAGTCAAGCGGATTCACTGATGCGGCCAGAACTTTCACCAGGACTTGGTTGTCATTGGGCGCAGGTTTTTCGATTTCTTTGGATTCAAGAATGTCCGGCGAGCCGTACTTTGTGGATACAATTGCTTTCAGGAGTATTCCTCCGAGATTATTTTGGTTTATTCATTCTCAACGTAAGCCAAAATACTGAATTCACTAAGTATGCCAAGTGATTTATAAATGTGGAGGTGGGGGGAATCGAACCCCCGTCCGAATATAATGCCGAGCCGTCCTCTACGTGTGTAGTCTGTCTTTATTTATTCACTTTAGGACGCTGCCGAACAGACGGGCCACGTCCAAAGCTAGCCTTTTAGTCTAAGCGGCCATTAAAGGCGTCCGGCCGCCGTAGCCTTCTTATCCGTCGCCACCAAAAACTCCGAAGGCGAAAGCTAAGGGTGACGTCCCCGATTAAATCGGGGAGACCTAATTAGTTAAAATTAGGCTGCAATGGCATAGTCGCCATTTATTGGTTTGCCCGGTGGATTTACGAGGACCCAGACACCCTCGACACGCCAACAACCCCTCACCATACCCGTCGAAACCTGTCACCCCCAAATTTTTAGGGCGTCCGCCGTAGGCGGACTTTGTGCCATCTCGACTCGTGATATCGGGATTTTCGCCCCGGCGAATTCGTCCGCAGGCGAAATCGTATTAGTCGGTAATAATATAGCTTATCGGCTATAGTTTTTCAAATGTATAGATATTAACGGATAAGCGCCGCAAAAGTTCGGCCTTCCGGACAAAATCACCCCTAAATCTGCCCAAAATACCGCCCAGAGTCGTATCGTAAATGGAGTTCTGCAATAAACAAACTAAACACGATTCATTTAGTCTCTACGCAGCGTACACGGTTATTCGAAACGGCCTTCTGTCCGTAATCACCACAAAACCTACTAACCGAAATATAAAAATAACAAAACGAACCCAATTTCCCCCCTTCCCTCGAAGGTGGCCCACCCCTTGGGGTGGGTTTCTCCCAAGTTGATATCCCACCGCAAGCGGTGGGGCACCAAAATTTAGTTCGCTGTTTTTTTGTTGTGATTGATGAGCTTAGAGACTATTTAGGGTGTAAGAAGCTTATGTTTGACCAATCCGTCTTAGCCTTCTCAATCGCCGCCCTGATTCTGACTCTGACTCCCGGTAACGATACTGTTTTAGTCATGCGCAACACGATGTCCGGCGAGCGACCAGCAGGATTTGCTACAATGATTGGAATCTGCTGTGGAACAGTTGTGCACGGACTGTTTGCATCGTTGGGTATTTCCGTAATTCTGATGAAATCGGCGACACTTTTTCAAGTCGTAAAATTTGTCGGCGCTGGATATTTGATATACCTTGGAGTGCAGTCGCTCTACTCTGCTTGGAAAATCAAGAAGGAGAATAAAATCGAAACGCTGGCTACTTCGGAAAAAAAGAAAACTGCCGCATCGAAATCTTTCTTACAGGGTTTACTGACCAACGTGCTGAATCCGAAAGTAGCCTTGTTCTATTTGTCGTTCATTCCGCAGTTCATTCATGCCGGCGACTCGCTGTTCAAGCCACTCTTTTTGGCCGGCATTCACATCGTCATGGGAATAATTCAATTGTCAACTGTGATTCTGATGATCACCAAACTCCGCAAATATCTGGTCAGCCCCAAAGTAAAATCGGCCATGGAGGCCACCTGCGGCTTGATGTTGACCGGGTTTGGTATCAAACTGGCATTGCAGAAATAAACAAGTGACTTAAGCAATATTTAAACGGGGAGAATAAGAGATGAAACTCACTGAAACGCTCGACAAGAAGTTTACCGACCTGGGGCTTTTGATCATGCGGGCATCATTTGGATTGCTTTTGGCCTTTGGTCATGGTTGGGGGAAGCTCTCTGGTTTTTCTACAATGGCTCCACATTTCCCCGATCCTTTTGGAGTGGGCAGCACTTTCAGTTTAGCACTGGCTATCTTTGCCGAATTCTTTTGCTCAATAGCGGTAACTTTGGGCATTCTCGCACGACTGGCAGTACTGCCACTTATCATTATGTTTTTAACTGCCATCTTCATAATCCACGCCAACGACCCCTGGGAGAAAAAAGAATTTGCGCTTTTGTATTTGATTCCTTTTGTGACGATTCTACTCATAGGACCGGGTAAATACTCTCTGGATAATTTGATTTTCAAATGGAAAAAAAACGAATAGGTCAGCGAAGCGGCTTCAAAAAAGTATCGGTAAAATCGTTATTAAGCAGTTCTTTCAGCGAAGTATAAATCGAGCGATTTCTGTAGCCCAGTTCGGTGCGGGCTTTCATCGATGAAAACGCCCAGTCATAGTCCATAAGTTTAACCAGGTCCGGATAAAGTGATATTTTCGATTTACCGGTCAGTCTCGAAAAGAAAAGCGACAGCTTTGCGACAGTTGTGAAAAAGGCGCGAGGGAATTTGAACAAATGCGGAGTTTTCCCCAGCTCAATAGAGATGGCCAAAATCAGATCGCGCGCGGTAATATTATCACCGCCCAGGATATAACGTTCACGATGACGTCCCAATTGCAACGCGGCGATGACGCCTCTGGCAACATCGCGAATATCTACCAGATTCACTCGGTTTCGCAAATCAGGAACAACAAATCCTTTAAGTCTCTTCTGCGCTTTAGTACGGTCATCGCCGGTGCGTGACGGTGCCATCACAATCGAAGGATTGACAATGACCAGTTCCGTACTGCCGCCATTGGCCAGCTTAAGCAATTCCGTTTCGGCCGCATGCTTGGTCATTATGTAAGGGATGCGCAAGTGCTCCAGGTTGAAGGGCTGCGCTTCGTCGGTCAGATTGATGTCACCACGTTGTTCCTCTGCATTCGAATGCCGCGGAGTACCACCCACTGCAACCACAGTAGAAATATGCACGAACTTTTTGACTCCCGCCTCTTTCGCTGCAGAAAAAATATCAACCGCCGCTACTGTATTGATGCCAGCAAACTGCGTGAACCGGTCCTGGCGAAAATCAATCAGCGCCACGGTATGTATGATATAGTCAATATTTTTGACCAGAAGAGGCAGACTTTCGCGATTGCGCAGGTCGGCGACTCTTTTTTCCAGTTTCAATGAATCTATGTAAGATGTGTTGGAATCTTTTCTGACCTGGATAATAGGCTTTATGCCCATTTTGTTCAATTCATAAATGACCTGCTGACCCAGCCGGCCGGAGGCACCGGTAATAAGTATTTTCTTGTCGGTTAAATCCATGGCTCTCTTTTAAAACTTACAGAATATGTCGATTTATCAGTTATATTTAAAGCCCTATATTTGGTTTCACCAATAATTCGATTATGAAAAGTGCGCTAAGACAATTATTGAACGGCTGGAAACGATTTGCTCATAGAGTCGCCCGTGTCCAGACAATTATATTTATATCTATCTTTTATTTTTTGATTCTAGTTCCATTGGGTGCGTCGTTTCGACTTTTCGGGTGGGACCCGCTTGAGACACGCGGCTTTAATTCCAAAAATTTATCCAACTGGAAGAAAATAGCGGCATCGTCACATGACCTGGAATCATTAAAGCGGCAAAGCTGATTATGAAGATACTTGGCATTTCCTGTTTTTATCACGACGCCGCGGCGGCGCTGGTGGTCGATGGAGTTCTTTCGGCAGCAGCCAGCGAAGAGCGCTTCACGCGAATCAAACACGACCCGGAACTCCCCAAAAATGCGGTCAATTTCTGCCTCAAAAAAATCGGAATCGAAATCAATGATCTGGATTATGTCGCATTCTACGACAAACCGTTCACTAAATTTGACCGCATTCTCACCGGTTACATGGCCACACCGGTTCAGTCTTACAAAAGTTTTTTGTTGGCGGCGCCCGTGTGGCTTAGGCGGAAACTCTGGTTCAGCCAGATACTGGAAAAAGAATTAGGCTACAAAAAGGAAACGTTGTTTCTGCCTCATCATTTGTCACATGCCGCCGGGGCATTTTTAGGTTCGCCCTTTGATAAAGCCGCCATTCTCACTATTGATGGAGTCGGCGAATGGGCTACGGCAGCGTACGGTATCGGCGATAACCACAAGATTGAATTGCAATATGAAATGCATTATCCGCATTCGGTCGGGCTTTTGTACAGCGCTTTTACTTACTATCTCGGTTTTCAAGTAAATTCAGCGGAATATAAAGTGATGGGGCTGGCACCCTATGGAAAACCTGAATACCAAGAGTTAATCGAAAATAAAATCGTGCGCATATGTGATGACGGTTCAATTTTTCTCAATCTGGATTATTTTACTTTTCATTATGCGCAAACCATGACCGACAAAAGATTCGAAAAGCTTTTTGGCCGACCGCGTCGTTCCCCCGAATCACCCCTCGAGCCATTTCACGAAAATGTTGCCGCGTCAATTCAAGCCGTGACCGAAAAGATTGTCTTGAAAATGGCCGCCCATGTAAGAGAAGCGACTAAACAGACCAAGCTTTGTCTCTCGGGTGGCGTGGCACTGAACAGCACTGCCAATGGGAAACTGCTTAAGCAAGGATGGTATGATGAGATTTATGCACAGCCTGCGGCAGGTGATGCTGGAGGCGCGGTTGGCGCGGCGCTATTTGCAGATTACAGACTTACCGGCGAAAGAAAAAAGCCACAACCATTTTTCGAAATCGGCCCAAGTTATAAAGAAAGTGAAATAAAAGGATTTCTTGACCAAAACGGCATTCCTCATCGCGATGCCAGTTTAGATGCGCAGCTAGTTTTTCTGGCTGAAAAAATTTCCGCAGGGCACATTGTGGCTATTTTTCAAGGCGCTATGGAATTCGGGCCGCGGGCATTGGGTTTTCGCTCGATTGTAGCCGACCCCCGAGACAACCGTATGAAAGAAAAGATTAATGCCGCTGTGAAATATCGAGAGCCGTTTCGTCCTTTTGCTCCCGCAGTCTTGCAAGAAAAGGCGAGTGAGTATTTCGATTGCGAAGGTGAGGCGCCGTACATGATTGTTAATTATTCGGTGCACGAAGACAAGCGCCTGATAATCCCGGCGGTAACGCATGTCGACCATTCAGCACGAATTCAAACTGTGGCCAAAAAAGGCAACCCGATATTTTATCGATTGATTGAAGAATTTGAAGGGCTGACCGGAGTCCCGGTCCTTTTGAATACTTCGTTCAATCTTCGCGGCTACCCCATTGTTAATACTCCCCGCGAAGCAGTCGAGACCTTGTGCACCGGCGGCATTGATTATTTGCTTTTGGAACGCTTTTTGATTGCAAAAAAGGACTTGAGCAACGATATTGTAAAAAAGTTTATTCTCGAAAAAAAATTCGACTAACTAAAAGCAAGTTATGCCTTCTCGTTTCAGAATATTTTCAGAACTTTGGTACTTTCTTACAACCTCCAAGAAATGGTGGCTGGGCCCTATTTTTATTTTTCTGCTGCTGTTGTCTCTTTTAATTGTCTTTACCGAATCTTCAGCGCTGGCGCCATTCATCTACTCTCTTTTTTGATTTTTCACCAAACTTTGTAACACTTCGTTTATGACACGGGAGTATAGAAAAACGCCGCTTTTGGTAAAACTGACAGCGGCGCTGGGATCTATCGTCCTATTTGTCGTTACTGCTGAACTCGCATTGCGTCTTATTGATCCCGAACTCCCGTACAAAAATCAGTTTTTCCCGGTCAATCGCAATATCGACTTTCCGGAATTTTATAAAAAAGATGCCCGCCTGTTCTGGAGACTGCGCGAGAATCAGACTGTCGAATCACGCTGGTTCAGTAATTTATCATATCAAATCAATTCACTCGGTCTGCGCGGACCCGAGGTTGTAAAAAACAAGCATGGTTTGAGGATTCTGGCGCTGGGGAACTCCTGTACATTCGGATGGGGTGTCTCTTTCGAAAAGTGTTGCACTAATTTATTGCAAAAGGAATTGAATGAAACTAATCCGGAAGATAATATTGAGGTCGTCAATGCCGGTGTCCCCGAATATTCGTCTCATCAAGGGAAACTATTTTTCGAAGATCTATTATCTCTTAAGCCGGACGTGGTATTAATCATGTATGGTTGGAATGACCATTGGCGAGCCGGCCAAGAAATCCCCGATGCCGAACAAAATCCACATCCCCAAATTATCATAAATCTTCAAAACATGACATCGAGACTGATGCTTTACAAGTTTATGCGCAAGGCAACGCTGACGCTCATTGAAGACACTACTCTCGTGCGAATGGACGATATCAGCGGGAAGCGCCGAGTCAACCCGGATGAGTTTTCAGATAATCTCAAAGAAATCATCAAAATTGCCAAAGAAAATGGCATTCAGCCGATTTTGGTGGTGCCGCCTATGGCATCACTCGAGATATATTTCGCCGGCATGCAGTCCAATTTTCACATGCTTCATCAGAGATATCAGGAAATAATTATCAGGGCCGGCCTATACCAGGATGTTACGGTGGTAAATCTTCTAATTCCGTTTGAAAAACATGACGATTTGTACGATGACGCCCGAGGTGATCCAATTCATTTCAATGAAAAGGGGCACGAAATCGTTGCCAAGACTATTAGCGATGCCATTGCGCTGCTAATTGACCGTCTTGATTAGCTGACACACTCCTCCCTCATCAATTATAATACCGTTCATGCCAGCTGTTGTATCTCTAGCTCGGAAACTGTTATTAGCAGCGCTTTCGCTCATTATTTTTATTGGCGTGATTGAGGGCATAATACGGTTGTTTGAAATTGACACCTATTTCCAGAGCCGGTTTTTTGTCATGAATCGCGACCTGGATTATCCGGACGTCTTCAAACGCGACCGGCACTTGTTCTGGAGGCCCTACCCGAGCCGGACCATCAAGTCAAAGTTTTTCGACGGGCGTACCTACAGCTTTAATTCTCTTGGACTTCGCGGCAGAGAAATTGAAAAAACGAAGTTCAAACCGCGAATTATTGCCCTCGGTAATTCCTGCACTTTTGGGTGGGGCCTAAATGATGAACAAGTATTCACAACTTTGATAGGAAATATTCTTGATAAGAAATACGACGTAATTAATGCAGCCGTTCCGGGATATTCTTCATATCAGGGCAAAGCCTTTTACGAAAGCAAAATTGCAGAGCTCCAGCCGGATGTGCTCTTGATTTTATTTGCCTGGAATGACCAATGGGTCGCCGCCAATGACATCTCCGATAAGAATCAAGAATTCCCGCCCGAATTCATTATCGATGCACAGAATTTATTATCACGCTTGCATACCTATCGACTGATGAAGAAGCTGCTCTTAAGCGTCTCTGAAAAAGACCCCGATTCGCTTTATAGCCGTATTCATCCTGTCCATAGAGTGAGTCTTGAAGATTTCTACAATAATTTGAAATCAATCAGTTTAAAAGCTCAAAATAATGGCGCCACCCCGGTATTATTGACCTCGCCTATTCCGTCGCTGGAAAAATACTACATCCCCGGTTCTATCTCACCACTGCACACAATCCACGAACAATACAACATGACCATTAGAGAACTGGCCAAAAACGAAAACGTGCCGATGGTTGATTTGGCCCTGGAGTTCGATAAATACAACGGCCTTTTCGATGACGCCGACTATGATCCGATACATTTCAATGCCCGAGGACATCGGTTGGCGGCAGAACTTATCGCCCGGAAAATCGCCTCATTGCCGGACTAAGAGTCACTGCGCAAATATCTGCACAATTAACGAGCCTTTAAGCTGAAACCTGGCTGCTCAAGCTAAACAAGTTGAGAAAACACCCGAAAATAAAGAACTATGGGGATTCGCACTTTAAAAAACTTAATTTGTTACGCGTTGGCGGCATTTCTATTGAGTTTAATGCCAGCTTTTTCGGCTCTCCCCGCGACATTATATGGGCAAGTCCAGCGTCTTCCGGCACAAACCAAACCAGAAAAAGCCATCAGCCGTTATCGTGGAGCTGAAAGTCTAATTAGCGAAGATGCCGGGGAAGATTGCGTCTGCAATCCGGGATTGTTTTCAGTTGTGTATTTGACCGGTGACAATCTTCCGGCAATTGCTCCTCCGGATTCCGCACCAAGAATGGCGCAAAAAGATAAAATGTTTGTGCCGTCCGTTCTGACTGTTGGCGTGGGCTACACAGTTGATTTTCCCAATCTTGATCCATTCTTTCATAACGTTTTTTCTTATTCCAAACCTAAACAATTCGATCTGGGCAGATATCCCAAAGGTGAATCCGAAACAGTTACTTTCGATAAACCCGGTATTGTCAAAGTATTCTGCGAAATCCATTATTCCATGCGCGCCTACGTGCACGTATTAGAAACCCCTTATTTCACCACCTCTGACGAAAAAGGGAATTTTGTCATTAAAAACGTCCAGCCCGGCCAGTACACGCTCAACATCTGGCAGGAAAACCTTCAGAATATCACCGAACCAATTACAGTTAGCGGCGATTCACTTTACGTTGATATAGGCAAATGAAATTCAACATGTCGCTTACCCGCAGGTACGTTTTGTACCTGGCCGGTATAATTGCCGCCCTTTTGATGGGCTCTCTAATTATTACTTCAACGGTTGTCCGCTCCGGATTTACCGACTTGTTCAGCCAGAGAATGACGAAATGCAGCGACGTGCTGGAACAGTATTCGCAGGCACAAAAGTTAATAACACTTCGAAAACTTGAGGCTGTTTTGACATCGCCCCGCTTTCTGGCGGCTGTGGCCACCGGTGACTCCGGAACTATTCACCGCGAGTCTCCCACATACCGAGGTATTCTTGAGGCCGATTTTATGCTCATTGCCGACCCCAACCATCACCTGGTCTATTCTTCAAAGAGGCTGGATTCAAAACTTTTAAATGGATTGTCTTCGCTTTCTGAAAGCCAAACCGAAGGCTTTTTCGTTGATTATATAATCGTGGGCAGCGAAGTATATGAAGTCTTGTTCTCTGATATTGTCACCAATGATGGCGTCTTGCTGGGGCAGTTGATAGCCGGATCCCGTTTTTCCGGAGCTGTCACTGCTCAACTGCGTGACTTAACTGGATTCGAAGTGCTGTTCAGCCGTGAAGGGGAAGTTTTCGGCCATACCAAATCCCGCCTGACAAAAATGGTAACCGACAGCCAAGGCTTTTATGACAGTGACAAACTAATTCAGAATTCAATTACGAAGATAAATCTATTTGGTGAAGAAATCCTTTATCTGGCGCTGCCGAGCGCCTACGCCAACGCCACCATAACTTTCGTGGGCTCTCTGGATGAGTATCTGGCGCCCATCATGAGGAAAATAAGACTTTTCCTGGTAGCTCTTTCGACTATCGGCGGCATCTGTGCCTTAATTGCCGTGTACGCATTTACCAAAAGACGCATCGGCAGGCAGGTCGATGCGCTGGTTTCAGCCGCGGAAAGGATTGCCGGGGGTGATTTGAGTTTTAAGGTCAATCCGCTGTCCAACGATGAACTGGGATATCTGGCCAGTGAATTTGATCAGATGCGCACGCGTTTGATTGCCAATCGTATCGAACTGGAAAGAGCGCACGAAGAAAGAGTCACCTCCGAAAGACTGGCAACAACCGGCCGATTTGCCGCCGGTATCATACATGATTTGAAAAATCCGCTCGCTGTCATACGTGCCTGCACAGAGTTGATGCAGTTGAAGATTGGCAACAATCCCAAAGTCGTAAAACACTGCTTTGATATTAATAACCAAATTGACCGTATGGTTGACTTGACCAGAGATATTTTGGAGTACTTGCGGGGCAACACACGTTTGGAACTTAGGCTTGTTAATCTGGGCGAGTTTTTCCAGGAAGCAGTTGAGTTTCACAGCGCCGGTTATAAGAAATGCGGTATTACTCTTGTCACTGCCGGGGAAAACGAGATCAATGTCAATCTCGACCCCAATCGCTTCCGTCGAGTTATCGACAACCTCTTAAACAATGCCAGAGAAGCGCTTAAACCCAGCGATAAAGTGACGATACAATGGGGTACGAGCCGTGACAAGCTTAAGATTGCTGTTTCCGACAATGGGCCGGGCATTCCTGAAGAAATCAGAAATTCGCTATTTGAACCGTTTGTCACTTCCGGCAAGGAAAACGGCACCGGCTTAGGTCTGGCCGTAGCTAAAAAGATTATCGAAGACCACGGCGCCAGTATATCGTTCGAATCAAAAACCAATGTTGGGACGACGTTCAAAATTGAATTGCCGATTCAGTTAGTTGAAACAAGTAAAGCGGAGATGGCGACGGCTTTGTGATTTGGAGCGGATTATGAAAAAAATCAAAGGAATTTCAATTATTTTGCTCGCCATATTACTCCCACTGGGAGCCCGCGCGGATGTGCAGGTGAGCGGACTGGCAGATTTTGTAATTCGAAATAGCCGGGAAAAAGACATTACCAATTTTACTTTTCGCGGCTTTTCCAACTTTCAAACCATACGCACACGGCTTTTCTTTGACGGTATTGTCGATGATAACACCGCTTTTTTTGCCCAAGTTTTGGTCAATCTGAATACGTTTCAGCTTTATGGCGCTTATGCTCAATTCAGAAATCTGTACCATAACTATCTTAATGCAAATCTAGGAATTATTCCCATTCCCATTGGCTCCTATGGCCCGCGCACTTACAGTAACAAAAACCCGCTCATCGGCACTCCCCTGTTATATAATTTTCATACGGTTCTGGATCCTTACAATCTGGGCCAGAATGGAACCATTGCCGAATTGAGAGCCGGAAAAACGAACCGGTCAATTTATGGCGTGCCAGTTATCTACGATGCCTGTTGGAGCACCGGAGCTGAACTCTATGGCACTGCTGGAAAATTCGATTATTCCTTGGGCTTAATGTTTGGTTCCGTTTCAAAACCGTCACTTGATCAAACCAGAGACATGCCGCAGTTCACGACCCATTTGACTTATAATTTTCAACCGGGATTCAAATTGGGCATGTCGGCATTTATGGGTCCCTATATGTCAGAGGGAGATATTGAAGAATACGGAGCTTTAACACCCGTTCCCGATCCTAATGATTTTTTCAATACCGGTATCGGATATGAATTCTATTATTCTGCCAGATTTTTTGAGGTTTATTCCGAGGGTTACACCACTAACTGGGAATATCCCGGCCTGCCTGATTTAACTGCGCTGGCAGGCTATATGGAAGCCAAGTACAAATTGCACCCCAGGTGGTACATCGCCGGCAGATTTGATCTGGTAGAACCCGGCCAAATTGAAGTTTCACCCGGCGTGGAAGAAAAATGGGACAATCCCCTCAAGCGCTACGAAATCGGCGTTGGCTACAAACCCTCGAGAACTAAAACTGTCAAATTGGTTTCACAGATAAACAGATTTGACATAGATGACACCTACGACAGTGACCTCATAGCCATCCAAATTTCAGCTCTCTTCAACTAGTCTTGCCGGCCAGTTTTTTAGTATTTTGCCTTTCGAATAACTTGAGTACTTCTGCTGTTTTTTCGATATCACTTTCATTGTTGAAAAGATGCACTGATATTCTTACCGAGCCCTCACGGCAAGCAGTGTAAATCTTGTGGTGGAAGAGAAATCGATGCAATTCCGCGAGATTATCGCAAGTTATCGTGAATATCGATGATCGTACCTCTTCATTAAGCGACGATGTAATCTTATAGTATTCGCTCCCTTTTAGTTCTTCAATCAAATTATCGATTAATCGATGATTAAGCCTTTGGATATTCTCAACTCCCAAATCCATGATAATTTTAAGAGCTGCTTCCATCCCCAGCAAGTTCATGGTAGCATAGTAACCACCCTGAAATCTTTCGGCCGTGTCGAAATAAGGAAGGTCATACTTAAACAAATCAGAAAACTGCAGTTTCCAGTCGGCCGCGTACCAGGTGATGTTGTGGGGAATAATCAGGTCTTTGACACTATCCGAAATATAGAAAAAGCTTGAGCCAAATGGCGCCAATAGCCACTTTTGGCAGCCGCAGGAAAAGATATCGATACCCAGTTCCTTAACGTTTATTGGTTCGGCGCCCGCCCCCTGTATGCCGTCAACCACAAAAAATAATTTGTGTCGTTTGCAGATTTCAGATAGGCGCGCCAAATCATTTTTGTAACCGTTAAAGAACTGCACGAAAGATATGCTTAATACTCGCGTCTTATCTGTAATGGATCTTTCAAATTCACCTATATCAAATTTACGGTCTTTCGATTTTATAAAAGATAGTTTGAGTTTTCTGATCTCCGCCGCCCCTCTCCAGGCATAAATTGTCGCCGGAAACTCTATGTCGGATATCAGAACTTCATCTCCTTCATTAAGCGGCAATCCGTAAGAAGCCAAAGTCAGGCCGTATGAAGTATTGATGTTCACCCCAATTTGCCGGGTTTCAGCTCCAACCAGACGGGCATATCCTTCACGCACTCGGTCGCGAAGCTCATACATATCGCGGGTGTCATCGACTTCCGCAGCTATGCGCAGATCAAGGTTGGCGTCGATTGCCTCCTTGATGGGAGTCGACATCGGCCCGAATGCGGCTGTGTTTAGAAAGACAATTTTTTTGGTGTGAGGAAAATATTTTCGAATCTTTTCAAACTGATCGTTCATATTTCCATTCTCATGAGGGGACTAAAGTTGGTACAAATATCCAATTATAATCATGGCGCCGGCAAGTTTCAAAAGAATTCCCAGTAATAAATAGCTGAACATCAGCACCGGCAATCTGGTTCGCACTAATAAGCCGACTAACGCCGGCACCGCTCCGAGCGTGAAAGAAAATAATGCGCCGGCAATGCCGGTGCGCACGCCTGACAGCGGCAGCAGAACGTAGAAATAACCGTAGGCAATCGATGGAATCACCACAAAGAGCAGAAGTTCCATCGTAAAATTCATGAGAAACCAAAGTCCGCCGGTGGATTCAATTAATTCCGCAGGGAACCCTCTGATAACATTGAGCTTTTTCCCCAAAAATTCTAATAGCAAACTAATCAGAAACAAATAAGCCGCACCGGCGCCAATACAATACAAAAGTAGTTCGGTTGAAATCATTTCAGCCAGCCCTGCTTCAAGTACCAGTCATAAGTCAACTTGGCGCCTTGTGCAAATGGAATGCTCGAGCGAAAACCAAATATTTCTTCGGCACGTTTTGTAGACATCTCCCATGACGCCAATAATTCATCCGCCTTTTCTTTGGTCAGCATCGGCGTTGTGCCGACCACTGCACACACGGCCTGCGTAATAAAGGCAGCGATGTAAAGCAGAAACGATGGAATATAAAGAGCCCTTCCTTTTTTACCGCAGCTTTCAGCCAGAAGATTAATTAATTCTTTCATAGTGTATGACTGACTTTCCGCCGCAAAGCAGATTATTCCCGATTTGGACTCTTTTGTAACTGCCAGATAAATCGCCTCACACAGGTCATCCACTTGAATCAACTGAAGTTTGCGACTTGAATCACCAATAAACGGCCTAATCCCTTTGTAAACTGCCTGAAAAAATGGAAATACTTCCTTATCTCCTGGTCCGTAGATACCGGGCGGGCGAATAGATACGACATTGAATTTACCGGCATAAGACAATGCCGCTTTTTCTCCGGCCAATTTGGAATGACCGTAGGTGGTGATGGGATGAGGCGGGTCGTCCTCGGTAACGGGTCGTCCCTTCTTTGAAGGCCCTGCTGCTGCGACAGATGATATGTAAATGACTTTTCTAACTCTTGAATTGTGTTTAGAAATGGCTTCAAAAAGATTGGCGGTGCCGCCTTCATTTACTTCAAAGAAGCGCTGTTTTGTTTTTGCTTTCACCAAACCGGCCGTGTGAACAATGTAATCGACATCTCTGACCATCGCGGGGAGTGTGTCGGGTTGAGTAACGTCGCCGTAGCGATATTCGACATTCAGCTCTTTCAGGAGTGATAAGTAGGCCGATTGCCTCACACCGGCTATTACTTGAAAACCCTTGCTTTGAAATTTCCGACAAAGCCGCGACCCCAGAAATCCGTTAGCGCCGGTAATGAGAATGCTTGATTTAGCGCTGTCCATTTACCGGAACTTACACAAACGTGTTAACTTATTCAAGGAGAGCAAAACAACCGATAATAATTCGCAGATCTAAAACTCATCCGCCGTGAATTTGTAAATTTCGGCGAATTTGTCCTTGTAGCTGTTTTTGGGAAGACCGGCTTTGAGGCAGATTTGTTCCAGAAACTGGGTGCGGTCCCAGCCCTGATGAGTCGCGTCGGAAGAGAGCAGTAGCCCCGTGTGCATATCCAGCTTGAGCATCAAGCCGTGTTTGCCAATTTCTATTTCTTCAAAACTCTGCACTCGCTCCAGGGCGGACAGTACCGAAATTCGAATCTTGGTCTTTTTAATATCTCTGGATTTCAAAGTACCGGCATCAATTCCCAGTGTCGCCGCCGCTGCCGCCATTTCCGCTACCGCTTTAAAAAGTGGTTCACGAACTCGCACCCTGCCTGCTGAAGCAATAATTTTATCATCAACAATTATTGTTACATAAACGCCGCGCTGTTTATTTAACTCGTGAATGTCAGGGACATGATAAAAGGCGTCGTTCAGTTTGGCTTCGACAACATCCTGCGCCAGTTTTTTCAATATGTCCTTATGCTGGTTGGAAAGTGCGAGCGTGTCCTCCACGAACGCACCTTTCCCTTGTCCACCTAGAATCGTTTTTACCGAATGCGGTTTTTCAGTGGATAAAATTGCCGCCGACATATAGCCGACCACTTCATCCAGCTCGCCGGTGGTTTCTCCCGATGTGGCATACCCCAGAAATTTGATATCTTTACCGCCCAGCTGCTTTGCCGCGACCAATGCTGCAGCAATAACGCCGCCGCCGCTGGCTTCACCTTTGCCGGATTCAATGGTTTTCATTAACAGGTGCGGGTCATATTTTTCAATGGCATTTTGCACTGCCACATCCAATTCACGCGCTTCTTTTTGCGGATGAAAATGCGACAGGTTGCTTGAGGCGATAATCAGGCTGTTGGTATTTCCCAGCGATGATGCCAGCGCTTGTCCTAAAGACTTGGCCGTATCTTCTTCCTGCTCACCCATGACAATGGCTACCAATTTGAACTTTCCCAACACAACCTGCAAAAATGGGAGCTGCACTTCCAGTGCGTGTTCACCTCTGGCGCCGGCGGTGGCGTGTCCTTTTTTGGACAGATAGACCGATGAATTCACCGATGCAATTCTTTCAGAGAGTTTTTCATCAATGCCCACTACTCCGAACGGAGTTTCATAGCCGCTGCCGTCATAGACGGCACAGCCTTTGAAAAAAACGGTGCTGGAAGGTGATATGATAATTACTGTTTCGTAATGTTCTCCTTCCAGGAGTTTGAAAGCTCTGGCGGCAATTTTACCCGAATAGGGATATCCGGAATGGGGCACAATCATGGCCATGGGGCGGCCTGTTAAGGGAGTTTTTTCTACTTCAGAAAATAATGTCGCCACGGCTTTACCAAGCTCAATCGGATTGGCCGGGTAAAACACGCCCGCCACGGCGGGTTTGCGGATTTCGGATTTGTGGTCGGTCATATTAAGAAAAGGATAGCAAAAGTAGAACTATTTTTGGTCCGCTTTTTTCGCGCCGCCGGAATCGTTGCTGCTCTTAATTCCTTCTATCATGGCCGAGAGCGATGCAATAATCCCGCTAGCTTCATACGGTAGGAAAATTTTGTTGGCAGTCCCTTCGGCCAGACGGGGAAGCATTTCCAAATATTTGAGAGTAATTAACTTTTCGTCCGGCTCGCTTTTATGAATGGCCGAAAAAACTGTCTGTATCGCCTGGCTTTCGCCGAGCGCTACTGTCTCCTGCCGGTACCGTTCGGCATCGGCTTTCTTCCTGACCGCCCCGGCATATCCATCAGCTTCTAAAATCTGCGCCTGCTGGCTGCCTTCAGCTTTGGTAATCTGGGCCTGCCGGAACCCTTCCGCTTCCAGAATTGTAGCGCGCTTTTCGCGCTCGGCTTTCATCTGGCGGCTCATCGCTTCGGTAATGTCTACAGGTGGGTCAATTCGCTGCAACTCCACTCGGTTGACTTTCACTCCCCATTTATCAGTGGCGCCGTCTAATACATCGCGCAGCTGCGCATTTATGCTGTCGCGGGAGCTCAAACTTGCATCAAGATCTAATTCACCAATGACATTTCTCAAATTAGTTTGAGCCAGTTTGGTGGCGGCGAGAATGTAATTCGAAATTTCATATCGGGCGCGGACAGGATCTGTCACTTGCGCATAAATAACTGCATCAACTTCGACGCCAACGTTGTCTTTAGTAATAACCAACTGCGCCGGCACATCGAGAACTACTTCGCGCATGTCAATCTTTGTAACAGTATCAAATAACGGGATAATCAGATTTAGTCCCGGCTCCAAAACTCGCTGAAATCTTCCCAATCGCTCGACCAGCCCGCGTTCGAAAGGCCTGACAATTCTGATGGCCGCCGTAACTAAAATGAACGCGAAAATTATGGCGACTATTAAAAATAATACTACCGGATTCATGAATATGCCTCTTTCCCTTTTATCCCTCTGTAGGTTCGACGTGGAGTCGCGCTCCCGACACTGACACTACTTTAATTCGCGCACCGGACTCAAGTTTTTGGGACGCACTCGCTATCCAGACTTCGCTCCCAATCTGCACCTGGCCGCCGTCATCGGCGTCGACAGTCTTAATCACTTTGCCGGTTTTGCCGATGAGTGCGTCCACATTGGACTTTTGTGCCGACGGTTTGGTGAGTCGCTTGGCCAATATCCGGGTCGGCGGCAATAGCGCCAGCGACACTGCCACAAATATTCCTATCTGCCAGTAATATTGGTCAGGCGAGAAGTAGCTGTAAACTCCGGCCGCAACTGCGCCGACCACAAAACATATAAATAAGAGAGCCGGTGTCAAAAGTTCGATTATTAAAAAGATAACCGCCGCCGCCAGCCACATCCAATACATTCCGGACATTATAACGCCTCTATTAAAGTTAAACAGTTCAATTCTTCGGTACGAATAAAAGCTGATTTAGTTCTTAAAAGTCAACCTAAATCGCCCGCTGCGGCAGCCGCTTTTATGCATCGCAAGTATTAAAGTAACTGCAAGAGGTTAAACTCTCGGTCAGGAGATTCGTTAAAGAATCTCGTAACTGCATTTTAGTTTGGCAGGTGACTTCAGCGTCATGCTGACCACGCAGTATTTATTTTGCGAAAGTTCAATAGCTTGCGCCAGTTTGCGCTCTTCCAATTTCTCACCTTTGACAATGAATTTGACTTCAATGGTGTGAAACGGACGGGGATAGTCTTCGTTCTGATGACCGACTACTTCAATTTCCATCGAAGTGATTTTCTGTTTCTGTTTTTCCAGAATCGCCAATACGTCTATGCCGGTGCAGCCGGCCAGGCCGAACAAAACCAGTTCACTGGGGCTGTAGCCGTCTTCACCACCGCCGGATTCTTTGGAGCTGTCGATAAGGATTTTTTTGCCGTACACCGAGGTTCCTTCAAATTGAAGGCCGCCGGTCCATTTCATTTTTTTGACTGTGCGAGTTGGTCTGGCCATACTGGTTATTTCTTTTGCCGTTTTATAGAATTCCGCTCCCAAAACACGCCCTTTTCAAACCCTTGAATCCTTTTTTCGCTTTCCGCAAGTTTGAGTCTTTTTTCAGCCAAAAGACAATAATCTAATTCACGTTCGATGCCAACATAACCCCGGCCCAGTTTTTTGGCAACTACCGATGTTGTCCCGGAGCCCAGAAAAGGATCCAGAACAATGTTATTTTCATTCGATGAGGCCAGAATAATTTTCGCCAGCAATTTTTCCGGTTTTTGCGTTGGGTGCTCGGTGTTTTCCGGCATTGACCAGAAAGGAATGGTGATATCAGTCCAGATATTTGAAGGATAAGTGTCACGGTAACTCCCGTTGGAGTCTTTTGACCAGTCTTTGGGGCTGCCGTTGACATGACGGTAGGGTGCAATTACCGTTCGCCTGACTTTGACATCGCCGGAATTGAATGTGAATTCGTTGGACACAGTACAATACCAGATATCTTCGGCGCAATTTTTCCAATTGGCTTTGGCGCCGCGCCCTTTTTCCCGCTCCCAGGTTATTCTGTTTTGTATTTTTAAATATTTGCTGCAAACGTTATATAATGCCCCTGCCGACCGCCAATCAGCGCAGATATAGACCGATGCGGTCTGTTTTAGTAATCGAACTAAAGGACCGACCCAGTTATCGAGTAATGATTCGTATTCATCAGAAGTGCGGTAACTAAACTTTCGCCCGTTAAAAGATTTATTAAGATTGTAAGGCGGATCCAAGAATAACAAATCCACGAAGTTATTGGGCAAATAAGGAACCACTTCAATCATGTTGCCCAGAATTGTGGTGTTAACAATTTCAGTCAATCGTACCTTGGAGCTAACGGCACGCAGACGACGGCGAAAATCGTTTTCTTCGGTATGATGAAGCGTGAGAGTTTTGTTTCGAGGCGCTTTTATTTTTGACGCTGATGGCGAATTGGCATTTTGGTGCAACATATCGCCGCCAATTTACAGGCCGCAACTACCGCCATCAACTTTAACTTCTTAGATTTCGCTTAACTGATTTTCCAGCGCCTGCACAGTCGTAACTGGAAGCAAGCATACCGAATTGCGGCAAACATAGGCCCGCACCTCGCCTTTGGCCGGCTGGCGGCCTTCGAAAAGAGGTAATGAAGAATTGCGATTATTGTCAAAAGCGATTACCCGATTCGGCAAATAGCGCTTATAGGCCGCATTGAGCATTTGTTCCAGCTTCTCCCCCTCTCCGGTGAGAACAATTTCAATTTTATCCTGAAAATAATAGTCCAGAGCCGCCACCGCTGAAGTCATACCCGCTGGGTATTGCTGAATGTGGCCGGACAGCGCCTTGAGTCCTTTTTCCGCGGCCACCAAATAAGATGCTCTGTCGGTAATGCGATTAAGCTTCAAAAGGTTTTCAATCATGAGTGACCCGGCCGCCGGAATGGCGCCATCGCGTTCTTCCTTGGGCCTGAAAATCAAGTCATCATGACCGTCAGGCCGAAGATAGAATTTTCCGTTTTCGCCGGCAAATAAATTGATGGCATTGTCAGCCAGTTCCTGCGCCAGCGGAATCCATTCATCATTGCAAAGTATCTTATCGGACTCGTACAAATCCAGCAAACCGCGGATGAGAAAAGAGTAATCCTCCAAAAACTCCCCGGTAGAGTGTTTCCCCTCGCGATATGAATGTGTCAATTTGCCGTTGTTATATAATTCCTGGCGAATAAACGAAGCGCATTTGACAGCGGCCTCGAGATACTTTTTGTCCCCGGTCACCTGATAGCCGCGGCAGAAAGCGGAAATTGCCAGTCCGTTCCAGGAAGCCAGTATTTTATCATCGGTCAAAGGGCGGACACGTTCGGAGCGGGCCTGCAATAATATTTTTTTGGTCTTATCCAACACTAATTCAATTTCTTTTTTATCTCCCTCCGAAATTACTCTGTCAGAAACACTCGTAACATTGGGAATGTTATGCCCCTCAAAATTTCCGCCCGGCGTTACATTGTAGTATTTACAGAACAATTCGGACTGGTCACTGAGATGTTCGGTGATTTCGGCGTAATCCCAGACGTAGAACTTTCCTTCTTCACCTTCGCTGTCGGCATCGAGAGCGGAATAAAACCCCCCTCGGGGGTCTGTCATCTCTCGTAAGATGAAATTAAGTGTTTCACGAATTACCTTCAGATAAAACTCATTCTTTGTAATTTGATAGGTATCCGCATAGACTGGCACCAAGAGGACATTGTCGTATAGCATTTTTTCAAAATGCGGCACCAGCCAGCGACTGTCGGTGGCATAACGGTGAAACCCTCCGCCGATCTGGTCATAAATACCGCCGCGGGCCATGTTCTTGAGCGCCATTTCGGCCGCTTGTAAAAAGCGCAAATCCCCCGAACGTCGATAATGACGGAGGAATAATGACAGCTCGGTCGCATGCGGAAATTTTGGTTGGCTTCCAAACCCACCGTTAGTCTGGTCAAAATTGGAAAAGAGCTGTTCGGCGGCTCTAACAAGAGCGTTTTGGTCAAGATTGGTACTCTTGACATCAGCATTAATCTGCTCCAGAAGCGAGCTATAGATGTCTTGCGACGATGCCAATACGTCCTGCTTGCGGGTGATATATGCATCCCCTAATTGTGTCAATACTTTTACAAACCCCGGTCGGCCATATCGGTCATCGGGAGGAAAATAAGTTCCGGCATAAAAGGGTTTTAAATCGGGTGTAAGAAAGACCGACATCGGCCAGCCGCCGCCGCCGGTCATGGCGGTAGTGAATGACATATAAATCTCGTCAATATCCGGCCTCTGCTCCCGGTCAACCTTGATGCTGATGAAATACTTATTCATTATGGCGGCGATTTCGGGATTCTCAAACGACTCGTGTTCCATCACATGGCACCAGTGACAACTGGAGTAGCCGATAGAGAGAAAAATCGGTTTGTCTTCGGCTTTGGCTTTATCTAGCGCCTCGTCCCCCCAGGGATACCAGTCCACCGGATTATCGGCGTGTTGCAGCAAATAAGGGGAATTCTCTCCGGCTAATCTATTCTGATGTTTCGAATTTGTTTCTTTATCTTTCACTGTTTGGGACTCCGTCTCGGCATCACAACCATTCGGCACAATCAATGACAAAGCCAGAAGACATTTAACAATATGGGGAGATAAGCGTTTCATTTCAATCTCCAGTTTAGCGGAATTATCAGTAAAATACATACCCGTGCTCAATTCTACAATAGAGACTTGATAAGGTTTCTGAAAAATAAGTAGTTAAGCTACTCGACTTTTACCGAGCCGGAAAAGAAGGTGCTGATTTTGAGATTTACAAACGGCAGTGTGCGGTTGTCGCCGGCCGTATGTTCAAAGTTTTTCACATCGTCCAGACCGCTTTCGATTTCAGCAAAGAGATATTTCCCAAAAAATCCCCGAAATGAAAGTCCCACTCGCCCGGTTTTTTCCACGGTGCCGGTGGGAAAAGGCTCGTTGTAGTCGCCGGTTACATTTAGCCAAGGCGTGGACCAGGCGTCGGTGACTCGACCTTCCCCCTGACGAGTGAAAGATAAATTGATACCGGCATTCAGACTGCTACCGAACCAGCGAACCAGCGACAAAGACCATTGGTCATAATCGTTTCCCAAAGCGGCGCTCAATAGTTCGCCGTTGTGGAGATAGCGATTCCGTTCATTTCCCTGATTATAAGTTCTATTGGTTACGCGAGTGTAGGACGCCTTGACGTCCGTGTATTTGTAAGCCTCAACCCAGTGCGTACCCAGCATAAGGCCGATTTCATTCGGTTCCTGATCGCCCTGTGATTTGTTTTCAATCTGGATATCATCGACCAGAAGCTGTCCGAACAATCTGACGTTATTGACTGGTATGTAATCAAAATCCAAGCCGACAAAAGTATTGTCGTCGGCACCATTGTTTAGCTGCGAACCATGGAAAAAGATTATCGGATTCAAATAATACAATTCTATTTGCCTCCCCGGGCCGCCAAAGATGACTGTCTCAAAAAAACCGACCCGCAATTGCTTATTGAAGTGCACATCCAATCGGTGCCCGGCAAAAAATCTGTTCTCAAACTGCGTTACGCTATCTTCATCCGGGTTTAACCCGTCTATTCGTGCCAGATGATACGACAAACTTAGCCTCCCCCAATTGATGGTATAGCCGACTCCATCCAAGGCCTGATTACCTGAAAGGACCAGTGAATTTCGAGGACCCCAGAAAGACGCAAAGCGACCTAACGTCAAATTAAACCTATCGGTGTGATAATAGGCGAACGCCTGTTCGACATCTCCGGCCAGACCCCGCCATTTTTTTCCGGAATAGTTTGGATTTGCAGCGCGGCTTTCATCCAGCACAAAGTTTCCATAGATAAAAATCTTATCAAACGGGTGCGCTGTCAAACCGCCTCTTAGGGACTCAAAACTTTTTGATGAAGAGTGTCTGACAGCACGGTAGTCTTCGCCGCCAATTCCAAAAAACGTCAACCGCTGCGACAACTCTTGATTTAAATAATACAAGGGCTCGCTGGTCAGTTTTTGGTTGGCCAGCGCATAGGGGCCGATTTGAAAATCAAATAAGCCGCCTTCCATGGTTTGCAATCTTTCGAAGCGGTCGTAGATAAATTCATACTCCAGTCGTCCGACCGGCAGTACCGGAGTGCCTTGGCTGTCAGCAGAAATTGACAGAAGCCAAACTATGAAAACCAGTCTTTTCAAAATCGTTCTTGCCATGATCCCTTTTTTAAATGCCCGTTCCTTTTAGCACAGTGGGAATTGTTCTCACTAAAATCTTGGCGTCTTCCCACAAAGACCAGTTATCTATGTATTGCAGATCCAATTTCATCCATTCTTCGAAATCGATATTGTTTCTGCCGTGGGTTTGCCAGAGACAGGTTAAACCTGGCCTGACCGAAAGTTTCCGATGCTGCCAGGGTTCAAACTTGGCCACTTCGCTGGGTAAAGGCGGCCGCGGCCCGACCAGTGACATTTCTCCCCGAAAAACGTTGAAAAGTTGCGGCAGTTCATCGATGGAGTATTTGCGCAAAAATCGTCCCACTCCGGTAACACGCGGATCTTTGGCAATTTTGAAAACCGGGCCGGACATTTCGTTTAATTCTTTAAGCTCCTGCTTTTTTTCTTCAGCATCAATTACCATAGTTCTGAATTTCCAGAGCTGGAACGGTCGACCATTAATGCCGGAACGGATTTGTTTGAAAAGAATAGGCCCCCGTGAATCAAGTTTAATGAATATACTGGTGAGAATTAGAATTGGCGCTGTCAGAATAATTCCCACCAAAGCGCCCAGTCTGTCCAATAGAGCTTTTAAATGCCTCGACGATTTTTTGGCGGCACTACTAGAATATTCAATCGCCGGATATCCGGCTATGTTGACTGCTGACGGTTTTACTAACTTCGGACGGTAGACTTGTGTCATCAAATAAACCGTCACACCCATTTTTTCGGCGGTATCAACTACCGGCAAAGTCAGGAGCAACTCATTTGGTTCGACTGCCACGGCGATGAAATCTATTTGATTGGCGGAAATGATCTTTTCTAAGTCAGAATATTTGCCGATCAGAGGAATATCACGGTAGCGCCACAACTCGCTGCTTTTGAAATCGACAAACCCAATCAGAGTCGTATCAAATTCAATAGAGTCAAGAAACGCATCGGCTGCTTTGATGGCCTGCGCCCCGGTGCCTATGATCAATCCCTGCCGCTTTCCGAACCGCCACTTTATTCTCGGTAGTTTTCTGGTCAGATTTGGTTTCAAAAGCCACGATAAAAACCAGTTAGACACTTTCTCTGCCCCCAGTCGATCATCTTAAGTTGGATTTCAATACTACTTTGTCTTTTGAGACAAAATCATGCTTGATTCTTTTGTGCTGTTCTTGTGACTTGGTTGGTAATGTCAGCATACTGGAAAAAGCCTTCACCAGCTGCCTGACTTTGTCATCGGCCGTTATCTGGTAACGGAGATAATTTTGAAGCGGTCCGACTTGGCCGATTCGTTCGACCCTGATACCGCAACTGCCCAGATACTCTTGAATTTCACCGGCATTGGATACTTGCAAAAGAACGAAATCCGCAGGAGCCAATTGGCAATTGACTCCAATTCTAGTCAGCTCTTTAGCGGCACGAAGTGCGTTCTCAAGTATTAATCGGACCTGCTTTTTCGATAAATCAGTCGCCTCAAAGATTTCAAAACATTTTCTAGCAGTCGCGCGCCCCATGCCGCAGGCCGGCCATACCAATCCTCTTTTTTTAAGAAACTGCTCGCTGACCATGGCATAACCGAAATCAGGCTGCTGGGCTGATAACCAATTCTCAAAGGAGCGAAGTATTATCACATTCTCTTGATGTTTTAGAAGCGGCAATGCTGAAAGCCCGGAAAAATCATGATAATATTCGTCAATGATTAGCAGTCCCTCATTGACTGATGCCGCTAGTATTTTCAATTGCGAATTGGCCAACGCGGCGCCGGTTAGTCGGTTAGGATTGGCCAGATGGATAATGTCACCGTTGGATTTGATTTTGCTTTTGAGTGAATCAATGTCAATGGCAAACGGTTCGTTCGATTCACATTCGACTAACTCTGTATCGGCTCTTTCCGCAGCCATCGCCATATCCGCAATGACCGGTGCGGCTGCGATAACACGGCAGCGAGGTGAATGAAAAGACTTGAATAATTCGGTCAGGAAAATACCAATCTCCTGATACACGATTATAGACTCACAATCGACTGCCTGTCGCTGCGCTATGGCTTCCTTTAATTGAAATTCTTCTGCTGATTGCCGGACTGATGTTGATAACATCGCTTGCTGGCTTTCTCAATTTTGTGAAAAAACGTCGAAACTAATCTGATTTCTGGTGCGCCATAAATAGCGAAATAAGTCGACTGCCGATACCTTGACGCGACAGCCGTTTTGCAATACTTCCTGGTAAAAACCTCTTTTGACTCCAATTGTTTTCACACCTAATCGGAGCGGGCAATATCCGATTTCACGCATTTCATGTTCCGGATAACACAAGCGAAACGTGTGCACCACTGATTGAAATTCGACAGTTGTTGTTTGTTCGAGCATTTTCCCTTCCCTCGCATCAAGATTTTCTCGAAACCTTTCCATTCTATTGGAGAGAATTGCAAAGGAGGTGCCTGCCTGGTGCATCTTGGATAAAACATTGTAATGCGTTGCCGGACAGGTAATAAGCACAACTGCTTAAACCCATCTTGAGAGACTATTACAGCTGTCGTTGGACAATTACAGCAAATTTTTCCGGTCGCATTCGAAAAGATTTCCTCACCATAAAAAAGCCACCTCGCTTGAAAGCGAGATGGCTATGGGAAGGTAGGAATGGAAAACATAAAGAGAATTAGTCTGAATTCACAACTTACTTACGATATAGGCCGACGTCAGAATGCCGGTAGCTGCGCTTACAGCAGCTGTCAAATTCTTAAACCAACCTGATTTCTTTTCAATTTTGGTGGGAACTACAATCATATCACCCAATTCAATGCGTTGGCCCATCGCCGAACCGCCAGAATAGACTTGTCCATTGGCTTTGACCAGGCGAACCTCGCTTTTATCTGCCTGTTTGCTAAAATTACCGGCCTGCTTAATGTAGTGACCGGCGTTTTTCCCTGCCATGAACTGAATTGTACCATTTGAACTAACAGCGCCCATTATGGAAACTCCCGACGGCACCATCGGCACAAAAATTCGATCGTTAGGCTCCAGAGTAATGTCCCCATTTTGTCCATCACTCTCTATCAGTTTTTGTATATTAATGACAATCCGCCGCATGCTGGATGCATCATATTCAAACAATTGTTCGCGGTATCTATTCCCTAAAGTATCTTCGACAATCGGTTGTGAGCGTTCAATTAGTTTATCCACTTTCAGGCGATTCAAATTGTCTTCAATCGAGGCACGCTCGAAAACCAACCCGTTGGGAAAAGCCCGTTCGGTAAATCCGCCGGACCGTTTTAATAGTCCATAAAGCGTTTCTTCATGGTTCATTAAGGTGTACTCTCCGGGATATTTGACCTCACCCTCGATGACCACCGAACGATTTTCATTCCAATCGGGAATTCGCCTGATATAAAGCTGGTCGTCTTCTTTCAGTTGGGTCTTGCGATCGTAGTCATGGCGCAGGTCAACAGTAATAATCTCCACATTGCCGTAAGTATCAATCCGGGCAATCTCCGCTTCGTGACGGTCGGCGCTCCGCTTAAATGATCCGGACAGAAATATCAGATCTTCGACTGTCATGCTGTCGTACAGTTGATAAACTCCCGGCCGTTTGACCTCACCTTCGACATAGACCGACCGGTCCCACTCCACCTCGTTAATCGAATAGACGTGAAGCGAATCAAGGTCTTGCAGTACCAGATTCTGTTCTGAATTCTGGTTCAGCGCTTCCTGCAAATTTATGGAAATTATCTCCGTGCGATTATTGGTATGCCGGCGAAACAAATCGGCTCTCTCCAAATAGACATCATACGGCTGAAGCTGGCCGCGGGTAATTAAATCCGCCACTTTGGTGGAATCGTTTCGTTCGTAATAGCCGGGGTGTTTAACGTGGCCGGCAATCGAAACCATATTGCGCTTAAAATCAAAAATGGAATAGACGGTCATGCGGTCGCCGTCTTTGAGTAGAATGTCATCGGCAGCCGCAGTAGATTGCTTGTTTAAGTTCAAATCCAGCACTTCCCATTCGGCTTTGCCGGACACTCGTTCCAGCATTACCCTATCAAGGTGCGCTTCGGCAGTCGGCTCACCTGCCAGACTAAGCAGATTCAAAGCCGTTTCGCTTCCGCTCAATTCGTAGAGCGCCGGCCTTTTGACTTCACCTCGGATGGCCACGCGTGTTCCGGCCACCGGCACGAAAATTAAATCCCCGGTCTGAAGCCGCGCATCGACAGAATTGTCCCCTTCCAAAAGAAACTTATAAAGGTCAACTGTCGCTTCGGATTTGCCGGCTCTCATCAGTTTAATATTTCGCATGGAGCCACGTTCATTGGGGCCTCCGGCTGTATATATGGCATTGAACAGAGATGTTAAAGACGAGACCGTGTAGGCGCCGGGGCGTTTAACTTCGCCGGTGACATAAATACGCATTGAGCGGATTTTCCCCAGCGATATGGTCAGTTCAAAATCGGAATAAACTTTTGAAAACTGTTTTTCTGTTCTGGTTTTTAATTGCTCCAGAGTCAGTCCCCAGCCGATTATTTCACCGACCTGCGGAACGAATACTTTTCCTTCGCGGTCGAAAGTCAAATTGTATTCTTTTTCAACTCGCCCCCACAGATAAATGAGAATATTGTCCCCCGGGCCCAGCACATAATCGGATGTAGTCGCTATATCCACCGGCGGTTCATTCTCCGAGGTGCTTTCAAACAGATCAAATCCAAACGGTTTGAGTTCTGCAAAATCAGCTAATTGTTTCCCGGCTAGGGGCGTTTGGACCAATGGAGCCTCCCGATGCGAACTTAATATATCTTTCGCATTGAGGTTCTTTTGAACATTTGTCGCTTTGGCATCGAGAGAATCTTCGAAAATGTCCGGTGTCGTGTAAACATCGCCTGATTCAGATGGCGAACTCTTTTTAGATTTGTAGAGCTTGAGCAGTTGCTCCTTCTGGTCGTCCGACATGTTGGATAAATCCTGCGCCAACAAATCTTTAAACCAGTTTAGGGAGACCAAAACAATTACCAACAGAACAAAGAAAAATACTTTTCTCATCTTACCTTCCTATTGTTTCCCGTTCCAAAGTTCCTGACAGTCACAATAGCAAGGTCAGTGCCCATACCTTTTTAACTTCGTAATCTGTTAAGTCTCAAATTGATAGCCCGGTGGCGTCGGATTCTGCGTCCTAATTTATTACCAGACATCAGAAAAAACTTCCGACTAAGTGGGAAGAGATTATTCTAAAAACGAGATTCCCTGGTTTTTTTCTGGGCTCTTTTTTAAAAGAGTTCTATCTGCTGTCCTAAGTCAATGTCAGGTAGTTGATTTTAGATTTCTTAAGTTTAAAGAAAAACATTTCGTCATTCCACAAACATCATTGTTCATTCGTCTTAGTATCAAACGCATCCACTATTGTTAAGAAAATTGTTGGGAAGGACGCATCATGGAAAACCCTGGTGCTACTCTTGACAGGGTTAGGCAGTTGTTGTACCTTCTGGCCTTATTTTTGGGTAATTGATTGTGCAACTTATAGAAAGAAACAGACAACTAGGTTGGGAATCAGTGAAGAGGGCTCTCAAGCTTACATCTAAACTTCATCAAGTTAATCAATCAAAGCATATAGAAAGATACATCGCCTGATAGTCAGGGGATGAGGATGGGATATTTGAAGTTCATATGTGTCGTTCTGTTTAGCTTGCTTGTTTTGACTACTGGGGTGTGGGCAGGCGGTTTTGAGAACAATAATGTTGGTCTTAAAGCCACCGCTTTGGGCGGCGCTTTTCGCGCTCTGGCTGATGATTGGACAGCGGCCTATTACAATCCGGCCGCATACGCCTTGATTCCCGATAACCAATTCGGCGGCAACGCTGCTTTTAATCATTATCGCAATGAGTTGATTCCGAATTACCGAAGAATTTCCCCAACCGACGCTTTTGAAACCGGCTTTTTTAATGACCGTTCAATTTACAATCCGCATGAAATCTTGTCGAATCCCTCCGGAGGCTTGGTGTTAAGAGCGCCACTCGCGGGTGAAACAGTTTTTGGGTTTTCGATTTATCAGCCTTTTGATTATAATATTACCTGGACATTATTCAGACCGCTCACCGCCTATAGCAACGGTTATAAGTTTCCGGGAGATCAGTACCAAACCAACCTTGATGTGGTGGCATTCCAACTTAGTGCCGGCCGCGAGTTTAAAGAAGAGCAACTCTACTTAGGACTAGGCCTTGAACTATTGCGAGCGGATTTGATTTTTACTGAAATCACTTTCCGTGATAATCCCATGCCGGCGCCATTCGATGATCGCCCTTACGAACTGATTCCGGAATGGACTAAAAGCGACGGCTATGGCTGGGGATTCGGCGTGCGCGGCGGCCTGCTCTGGAAACCGACAGAACGCGTTAATGTTGGGATTACAGCACACCTGCCGTTCGACATTAATATTTCCGGCGACAGCTCAAATTTAAATTTCTATCTCCCCGATGTCGCTGATACTGCAGCCTTAAGAGCTGCGGGATATACCATAGGCACTATTGGCTTTTTATACGCTTCCGGCGCGCAAATTAACGCCCTGGCTGACTTTGAAACCAAACTTCAATTGCCGCCGTCTGCCGGTATTGGCGTGGCTTTTGATGTGACGGAGAAATTGACAGTAGCCCTCGATGCGCAATATATGCTCTGGTCGCAGTTCGAAGGATTTAATTTCGAATACGGAAATTTCAGTCAAATCTCCAGACTAGTTGATACCTCGCTTTTGGTCGACGCCGCCGACACTACCTATACCCGGGACTGGGTGACTCAAAACACGTCTCATCCGGTCGATTGGGAAAATTCCGGCCGTGCCATGCTGGGCGCTCAATTCCAAGCCACCGATCTTTTCACTTTGTATGCCGGAGGTTCTATAGACCAGAGTCCTGCCAGAAACGCCACTCAATTCACACCCAACTTTGTTGACACGGGCGATAAACTCGGTCTTAGCGGCGGCATCTTGTTTCATATCAATGAATGGGATTTTGGAATTGCCTCAAGTTATACCAGTTATCCGGAATTGACAATTCCTGCAATTGATTCCGACGGCGACGGAGTTGATGACAGTTTTCCCGGAACATATAAAGCTGACACTTATGAAACTGTATTGTCATTCATTTATAGGTTCTAAAAGCGACTAACATGCCTAAGAACATGAAAAAAATATCCGCCTTAACTTTACTTTTGAGTATTGCCTTGGTTTCCAGCTGCAAGGATCGGGGCACAAATATCCCGGTTATTTCAGGATTAGATCGGGGTGGACCCTGGACTACGGGTAATCACGTCTTTTCACCGCAGTTGCGCTGGCAGTTTGATAACCTGCTCGAACTCATGCCGATGTGGGTCTATATTCCTCAAGTTGCCGCCGACCCGCCTTTAGGAGAATCCCGCCCGGTTCCTTTACTTATCCTTTTGGCCCCCCAAGGCGGTGATCAGTTTTATTTTGCCAATCACGGACTGGAAATTCTGTTAAAGGAGATGATTGCCGATGGGACCATTCAGCCAATGCTGGTGGTTTGTGTCCCCAGCGATCCTGCCTTTGGCGGCTACTTCTATGCCGGCGGCTACAATTTTGAACACACCGCCAAAGTTAATGATTCAATCAGTCCGACTACTGGAAATTATGATAACATCATTGGAAAGGACCTGATTAGTTATCTCGATAACATTACTAATTTCCGCGTTTTGGATTCCAGACAGAAGCGCGGCATAGGTGGGGTTGGTAATGGTGCCTATGGCGCCTTCCGTGCTGCACTTATTCATGATACTACTTTCGGTTCAATTACAGTCACCGACGGCCCCCTGGATTTTGACGGCGCTCCGGGTTTGGGCAACGGGCTTATAGATCTATTTGATGATGCCCTGAACGAACAAAATCTTCTCGGCGCCAACAACAGCCTCTTCAAAACGTTTGACAGTTCCAGCTTGTGGCCGCTGTCAAAAATGTTTATTGGCACATCCTTTGCCTTCTCGCCGCACGATACTGTGCTTTATGACAGAAACAGTAATCCAAATGCGCAGCTTTGGGTAATAGATAGTACCGAAATCATTACTGATACGACTACTTTAATCCCCGGGTTCACTTCCCGCGGCGCCACCTACAGATTTGACTATCACCTTCCTTTCACCTCAAACGGTCTCATTCACCCGCCGATTTGGAATATTTTATGGATGACTGAAGATCTGGAAAACTTGCTGGACACAACCACCAATAAATTAAACGGCGTCAATGTCTGGATCGCCACTTCCAGCGAAGCCAATCTTAATTATTACCAACAGACACAGTCCTGGATAAATACACTGACTAATGCACCTTATAATTATCCCGTGACTGTTCGCAATTATCAGGGTGTACCGGGCAATCCGGCGACCGGCGATCAGTATTTATATGACCTGTTAAGAGAGATGCTGATTTTCCACTCGGAGAGTTTTGGAAATTGAACGAAGTAGACTTGAATCGACCCGACGGGAACTCATTCTCTTCGGGTTTTTTTATGTCATTAGGAGTATCAGACGAGAATTAGCCTCGCCCACTCATGCCTTCTTCACACGCACGCGAATGGCATCGAAAGCTTTACGCAAATCAATTAATAGGTCATCAACGTTCTCAATGCCCACCGAAAGCCGCACCAGAGAATCAGAAATGCCTCGCTTCTCCCTTACTTCCTTGGGAATTGAGGCATGCGTCATCGAAGCCGGATGATTGATAAGTGACTCAACGCCTCCGAGAGATTCGGCCAAAATGAATACCTCGGTGGCCATTACGAACGCTTTGACAGTTTCAAAATCAGCCTTAAGTGTGAATGTCACCATCCCGCCGGGCATAGCCATTTTATTGGGAATAGGTTTCCCGTCATGTCCGGGGAAAAAGATTTGATCGACTATTTCTACTTTTTCAAGAAACTCCGCAATTTTCATGGCATTGACCGAATGCCGTTCCATGCGCACGTGCAAAGTTTTCAGACCTCTAAGCAAAAGCCAGGCTTCAAAAGGATTAAGCTGCCCCCCGATAGCATATTGATTGAAAAAGACTTTCTCGGCCAGCTTTTCATCTTTCACCACCACCGCACCGGCGATAATATCGCAGTGGCCCGAAAGATACTTTGAGGCTGAATGATGAACGATATCCGCCCCCAGTTCCAAAGGGCGTTGGATATAAGGGGTGGCGAAAGTATTATCAACCGCCAGAAGAATATCCTTTTGTCTGGCAATTTTGGAAACGGCTTCAATATCCACCAATTTCATTAAAGGATTCGTAGGCGTCTCGACCCAGAACAGTTTGGTGTTTTCTTTGGCGGCACTTTTGAAATTGTCGGCATTGGTCCCGTCAACATAGCTGAACTGCAACCCAAATTTTGTCCACACTTTCTCAAACTGTCGAATAGTCCCGCCATAAAGGTCGTCAACGGCAACCACATGATCACCCGACTTCAAAAGATTCAAAATGGCATTAAGCGCCGCCAATCCCGACGAAAAGAGATAGGCGTTGCTGCCACTTTCAAGCGAAGCCAGCGCCCGCTCCACGGCATTGCGGGTGGGATTAGCCCAGCGAGAATAGACATAACCGGATTCATCACCGGGGAAGGCGACGCGATAAGTAGAAGAGGGGTAAATGGGGGTAGTCACCGAGCCGGTGCCGTCTTCGGGAACTTTACCCAAGTGAACCGCCCTGGTTTCAATTCGTTTATTTTTCAATTGTTCATCCATAGTATTCTCTATTCGAGAAACCCCTTTTCTTTCATCCAATCATCGTTAAAAACTTTACTGATATATTTCGTGCCGCCATCGGGAAGAATGACAATCATAATTTGACCCTCTTTCATTCCCTTGGCGTGCTTCAAGGCGCCGTGTACGGCCGCTCCCGATGACCCTCCGGCAAATATCCCTTCCTTGCGGGTCAATTCTCGAGTCATCAGAAAGCTTTCCTTATCTGATACCTGATAAACCTTATCTAACACCGAAAAATCCATGGTGGGACAGAGCATATCTTCACCGATACCTTCTACATAATAGGTCTGCGGCTCAATTAAAGTCTTGTCCTTATAATATTGATAATAGACCGAGCCAATAGGATCTACTCCTATCACCTCTATTTTGGGATTCTTTTCTTTTAAAAATCGCGCCACACCGGACACAGTTCCGCCGGTCCCAATACCGCCTACCAGAACATCAATGTTCCCCCCGCACTGCTTCCAAATTTCCGGGCCGGTTAAATGGTAGTGAGCTTCGATATTATCGAGATTAAAGTACTGGCCAATAAAATATGACCCCGGTGTCTCGCGGTGCAGGCGTTTGGCGGTTTCATAGTAACTTTCAGGGGAGTCAGCCGGAACGGCTGTCGGACATACGTGCACTTTCCCGCCAAAAGCCTTGAGCGTATCAATTTTTTCTTTGGACATTTTGTCCGGAATGGTGAAAATAGCTTGGTAGTTATTGGCTGCGGCAAACATGGCAACCGCAGCTCCGGTGTTACCCGAAGTGGCCTCGACAATTGTCCCTCCGGGTTTCAGTTCCCCCCGCTCGATGGCTTTATTTAGAATATAGACGGCCATTCGGTCTTTAACAGATCCGCTGGGGCTGATAAACTCCGGTTTGACCAATACGGTAGCTTTTATGCAGCGCTCGGCCGTAAGTCGGCGTAACCTGATAAGGGGGGTTCCCCCAACAGCTTCGGTGATGTCGCTACAGTAAAAGCTCGAGCCCTGTTTGGCAGGTCCAGCTTTCATCATAAACTTCGTATTTATTTTGGTCATACCAGCAAGTTTTTTAGCTAGTTTGGTTCAACAAGGTTGGCAGCGCCCACCTTGTGAAATTTAGTGCATTATAATTCGAGACGAAATATTGTCAAGGTGTTTTCGTTCGCCGAAAACTGCCGATAGATTGACGGGTAAAAAGAGTGCATTTGGTGCTAAAAAGTATTTGACAAAATTTTGAGGCGGTCATATTACTACCCCGAAATTTGATAAACTGGCCGGAAATTGGAACAAAGAAATTCGAATTTTAGTTAAAGCACTCGGAGATTAGGCTAAAGCCTTAAATCGTAGCAGGAGGTAGTGTTGTGTATTGTGCTCTGTGCAACGAAAGAATTGTCGGTAAACCCGTCACCCAGGAAGGCGAGCACTATTGTTCTCTCGAATGCGCCAATGCCGCTAATGGCTTGACCAGCGATGAGGACGAAGGGTATTACGAAGAGGATGAAATTGAAGGTCTGGTTGAAGGCGAAGAAGAACAATAGTCCGCTATTCTCTTGAAATCTTGACTACCTCGTACTTCAAAGTACCCGCCGGTACTTTAATTTCAATTATTTCACCCACCGTCTTACCCAACAGCGCCGACCCCACCGGAGATTTGATAGAAATAATATCGAGGTCTACGTCCGCCTCGTCCGGAGACACTATCGTATATAGAATCTCTTCACCATTTCTGTGATCTTTCACAGTTACTTTGGCATACAAATAAACTTTGTCAGCCGGAATACTGTCGGTATCAACTGACTGCACCCGGGATAGACTGTGCTCCAGTTCTCCTATTTTCCTTTCCAGATGAACTTGAGCCTCTTTGGCCGCATGATATTCGGCGTTTTCTGATAAGTCTCCCAGTTCGCGGGTGCGCTTGATTTCGGCCACAACTTTCGGGCGTTCTTCGAACTTGAGCCTTTTAAGCTCGGCCTCAAGCTTCAAACGGCCGTCTTTGGACATGTAAATAGGTCCATTCATGGCTGGATTATAAATATATATCAAGCTGACGGATGTTGCAAACCTGCATCCGAAACCGGCCTTGCAAATATCATAAAAGCTATGATCGATACCACCAATCCCGGAAATATCGGCTGGATGTTGAGCCAATACTCACCAATTTCAGAAACATACTTCCACAGATACCATACCAGAGAGATTAATCCGCTTGAAATTGTACAGGCAAATGCGTGACTTCCTGACATACGGCGCTTGCCGACCAATGACGTCACCACCGGAACCAGTAAAGCCGGAGTGCCGATCGAGCCGAAGGCATGCCAGATATCGACCGCTGAACGAAAAAACAATGACCACACGATAGATAACCCCGCGGAGATGAATAGGCCGAGCCGGGTGAGTTTTACGATTTGGCTTTCTGATGCCTGCTTCAGTCGGGGGATAATATCATTGCCGAATGTCGAAGCGGCCAAAAAAGAATACGAATCGACCGTCCCCAAAATTATTGAGAGCATCGTTACTCCAAACAAGCCCAGCAGGCCGGTCGGAAGAACTCTTTGGGCCAGCGCCGGGTAGGATTCAGCCGCATTCGCCAAATCCGGCAGAATGGCGCGGGCATAGAGTCCGCACGATGTGGTGAGAAAATCAAACACCATCCAGCACAGGATTGATACCAATATTCCATTGAAAGCAACATTGGAAGATTTCGCGGCATAAGTGCGCTGATGAAAAGCCGGGTCAATCAGCGTTTGCAGGGCAATGAAATACCACGAAGCGATATACCAGCCGGAGTTGCCGCCATGCCAGGTGAAGTGTGAGTCGGGCAGATTCGATTTCAGAAATTCCCAACCGCCGAATTCTTTTGCAAGAATTACAAACATTAAAGTGAATCCGGCGAACATTACCGAAAATTGAACTTTATCGGTTATGACCACCGAGCGAAAGGCTCCCAGATAAATATATATAAGCGAAAAGAGGGT